>PPYF01298424.1_pt1 | contig 44570 bp, 42 predicted proteins | sample 1559871 | NCBI WGS metagenome assembly PPYF01 (sample SAMN08240021, study PRJNA423297) | Human gut metagenome, whole genome shotgun sequencing project.
TGACCGCATTTACCGGCGTAGATAGTCAAAATCTACCAGATGTTATGGTAAGTGTTCAATTTATTCTTGCAATTGGCGAAGTTTTTATTTTTACTTTTAACAGTTATATTTTTGAGAAAGCAGATTTTTACACTATGTCTTTATCACACGCGTTAATTACTGACCTGTACGAATTCTCAATGGCTAACGGCTACTTTGAAACCCTGCCAAGAGATACCGAAGCCGTCTTCGACGTCTTTTACCGGACTGTTCCAGACAACGGCAGCTTCGTCGTCTCCGCCGGCCTGGAACAAGTCGTTGAACAGCTGCGGGGCTTCCACTACACCAAGGAAGACATCGACTACTTGAAGTCCCTCAAGCTCTTCAGCGCTGAATTCATTTCCTACCTGGAAACCATGACCTTCGACTGCGTCGTATACGCGATTCCAGAAGGCACCCCGGTCTTCCCGCGGGTGCCAATCCTGACGGTCAAGGGGCCTTTGATTCAATGTCAATTGCTGGAAACCTTCGTCCTTAACCTAATCAACCACCAGTCCTTGATCGCCACCAAGTCCCGCCGGATCAACCTGGCCGCGGCTGGCCGGCCAGTCATGGAATTTGGTGCCCGCCGGGCCCAAGGTCCGGACGCTTCCGTTCTGGGCGCCAGAGCTGCCGTTATCGGCGGCTGCGGGTCAACCAGCAACGTCTTGTCAGCAGCCAAGTACAATATCCCGGTTGCCGGCACCATGGCCCACGCCTGGGTTCAAAGCTACCCAACCGAACTCGAAGCCTTTGAAAAGTGGGCGGAAATCTACCCGGACAACGCCCTGCTTTTGGTCGACACTTACGATGTCTTAACTAGCGGCGTGCCTAACGCTATCAAAGTCTTCAAGGAGCTCCGCGCCAAGGGCCACAAGAAGTTCGGCATCCGGATCGACTCCGGCGACATCGCCAAATTGTCCCGCAAGGCCCGCAAGATGATGGACGACGCCGGCTTCCCGGAAGCAACCATCACTGCTTCCAATGCCTTGAACGAAAACGTCATCGACTCCCTTCTCCAAGAAGGCGCGCCGCTTGACAGCTTCGGCGTTGGTGAACAATTGATCACCAGCTCCAGCTCACCGGTTCTGAGCGGGGTCTTCAAGCTGGCTGCTTTGAAGATTGGCGACGGGGAATGGCAGCCAAAGATCAAGCTGTCCAACTCCAAGGAAAAGGTCACCCTGCCTGGTGAAAAGAAGGCTTACCGCCTCTACCACAAGGGGACCAAGAATGCCTTCGCGGACGTCATCGCCCTGGCTGATGAAAGCTTGCCAGAAGAATTCGTCGGCATTAACATGGACCCGATGATGACTGAAACTGAAGCCAACTTGAAGGACTTCGATGCCGTCCTCTTGACCCAGGTCGTTGTCGGCCCAAAGGCCAAGTCCATCGAAACCGACACCTTCAAGATCCAAAAGCACATGTACGAAAAGCTGGCTGAACTGCCAGAAGAAACCCAAAGACTGCTTAACCCGGACCGCTACCCGGTCTACCTGACTCCTGCCCTGGCTGACCTGCAAGCCAAGATGATCAAGGACCACAAGCTTTAAGTAAGTCATCGCTTTAATTGCATAAACAAAAAACGAAGTTGCTCAAGTAGAGCAGCTTCGTTTTCTTTTGCCTGCTATTTTATTGTTCAGCCATTTTTTCTTCCAATTGTGACGTACACATCGGGCAGCGGCTGGCTTCGATGTCGATCTCGCTCTTGCAGTAAGGGCAGACCTTGGTCGTTGCTTCTTCTTCAACCTCTTCTTCCTTCTTGATCAAGGACCCGGCCCGGTTGAAGGCCTTGACGATGAAAAACAGGACAAAGGCCATCATCAAGAAGTTGATGACCGCGGTCAAGAACTTCCCATATGCCAGGGTCACCCCGGCAAATTTCAGTGAGAACTGGTCAAAATTCATCCCACCGACCAGACCTAAAAGCGGACTGATGATGTCGCTGACCAGGGACTTGACGATGGTGGTGAAGGCACCGCCGATGATGATACCGACGGCCATATCCATCACGTTGCCCTTAGAGATGAAGGCCTTGAACTCCCCGAAGAAGCCCTTAGTAGATTCGACAGCCTGCTGACCGTCTGGCAGATTAATTCGCTTTGGCATAGGATACTCCCAAACATAATTTAGTACTTATATAAATTAGCGAATAAATTATATCATTCTAAGGGAAAAATTAACAATTTTTTTCTTACTCATAATCTGGCAAAAGCCAGCGGCCGATCGCTTCCGCCACCGCCCCCTGGTCAAAGGTCTTCTCCGTAATCTTATCGCAGTCAGCCCGCATTTCCGGGCTGACATTGGCCACCCCGACGCCGGTGCCGGCTGCCTTGATCATGGCCAGGTCATTGAAGCTGTCCCCGATCGCCATGGTCTCATCCAGCTGATAGCCCAGCTCCTGGCACAGTTTCTTTAGGCCTGTCCCCTTGTTCACCTTGGGCGGGTTGAATTCCAGGTAGCGGTTGGATGAAAAGCTCATCTCACTGACTTTTTCAAAATCTGCCAGGTCCTTCCGCAATTTTTTCAAGCGGGGGAAATCAGTATCGACGTAAAGAATCTTGGCAAAGCGAGCTCCGCTGGCCCGCAAGGCCGTTAAGTCCCCGCCTGGCAAAGCCGCGAAGTCGGCCCGGCCTTGGCAAAAATCGATCTCTTCTTGCGTAAGTTGGTAGCCGTAAACCTGGTCCTCAGTGTAGATATGCATCCCCAGACCTAATTCCTGCCCCCGTTTGAAGATTTCCTCAACCAGGTTCCCCGTCCATCCCGGTAAAGGAGATCAGGCGCGGCCCCTTGTTTTCAAAAACCGCCCCGCCGTTGTAACAAATCGTGTACTGGCCGGCCTGGTCCGCCTGGCCCAGTTCTTCTAGCGTCTGCCTTAAAGAGTAAAAGTCGCGCCCTGTAGCGGGAACGAATTTGATGCCCAGTTCCTGACATTTTTTAATAGCCCGCAGATTTTCCTCTACTACCCGGCTGCCCGGCCCCAGCAAGGTCTCATCTAAGTCGCTGGCAATCAGTTTGATCATCATTTTTCCTCCTTGCTCATCATTTTTCTACCACCATGATAGCGCTTTTAGGAGCAAAAAGAAAACAAAAATGAAAAAGAAAATGGAAAGAAAAAATAAAAAAGCTGCCTTACCGCAGCTTAATCGGTGATGGTTACCTCACCGGCAATATCCTTGTTGAAAAAGGCCCGGACGTCCTCCAAGTCCATCCCCTGGCCCAGGGCCCACATCAGCTTGGTTACAGCACTTTCACTGGTCATGTCCCGGCCGCTGATCGCCCCTTCCAACATAGCCGCCCGGCCAACCTCATACTTGGTCAAGTCAGTTCGTTCATACAAACACTGGCTGCAGGCCACCACGGGGACTCCCCGCTTGATGATCTCCCCGATCGCCTTAACCATGTTCCGCCGCATGTAGTTCATGCCGCCAAGGCCATAGGCTTCGATGACGATCCCCTTGACCCCGCTGTCGACCATGGCGGACAAAACCGCCGGGTCAAAGCCTGGAAAAAGCTTGATCATGGCCACCTGGGGCTCCACCTTGGTGTTCAAAGTGCAGATGGCGTGCTCGCTTGGCACGTATTCAAAGTCTTTGTGCTTGATGTCAATGCCGTCTGAAGTCACCATGGCCACCGGGTCAACGTTGATGCTCTTGAAGGCGTCAAAACCGGTCGTCCGGATCTTAACGCAGCGGCAGCCCCGCATGATCTGCCGGTTAAAAGCGATATAGATCCCCGGCTTGCAGGTTGCGGCCGCGGCAAAAGCAACCCGGAGGTTATCTGGAGCATCGCTTAAGATGGCCTGCATGGGCACCTGGCTCCCGGTTAAAACAACGGGCAGGTCAATCCCCTGTAGCATAAAGGTGAGCATAGACGCCGTGTAAGCCATGGTGTCAGTCCCGTGGGAGACGACGATACCGTCAAAGCCCCGGCGCAATTTATAAATCTGTTCGGCGATAAAAGCCCACTCTTCCGGCTGGATGTTGGAAGAGTCCAAAGACAAAATGTCCTTGACCTCGACTTCATAAGGCAGGCCGCCCAGGGTATGGAGCAATTCCGCCCCGGACTGGCCCGGGATCAAGCCCTCTTCTGAAGCCACGGACGCGATCGTCCCCCCAGTCGACAGCAGCAATATTTTCTTATTGGTCATCTTTTTTCCTCGCATGCTTCCCGATTTTCCTCAGCCAAAAGCTCATACAAACGGTCCAGGTACTTTTCCAGCTGGCTTAGTTCTTGCCGGCTGTAGAGCTGCTCCACCTTTTCCTGCAGCTTGTGCATCCCCTTTTTAGCGCTGGCGCAAATCTGCCGGCCCTCATCCGTCAGGCAGACGATCTTCACCCGCTTGTCGCTTTCCGCCAGGTGGCTTCTGACATAGCCCTTGCCTTCCAGGCGGCCGACAATCCCGGCCATGGTGGTCTGGGCCACTTCAAAGTGTTTTTCCAGCTGCTTTAAAGGCGCCTGCTGGCCCGCGCATTTCTCCAGATAAACCAGGCAGTGAAACTGTGAAAAGGTCAGGTCCAATTTCTTGAGCTCATAGTTGCCCCTTTTGGCCATCAAATCATTGATCTTCTTGACTCTTAACCCTAAATCCATCATTTCCTCGGCTCCTAATCTACCAACAATACCTAAGAGCCTATTTTACCATTTTTGCCGGTTAAAAGTCCTCTTCCGGCCGCTGAGCTAAATTCGTTACCTTGTCTAACACCCGCTCTTCCCTTTTCGGGTCAAAGACCGCCTGCCCCTTTTCCCGCTTAACCCGGCCAACTTCCATGACCAGGTCGTATCTTTTAACCAGGGCCTTGACCAGGTCCTGGTCGGCCTGGTCGATTTGCTCCCGCAACTTGCTTAAATCTGCCATTGTTTTTCCTCAAAAGTCCCCTATTTTCCAAGTATTTTTAAAAAAAGCACCCTTAGTACTTTACGAGATAAAATGAAAGTATTATCATTAAGATGAGGAAATTACGATTAGGTTGAGCGTAACACCAAACGCTGAACTTTATCTGTGGCAAATTGTTATTGTTATCAGTGTAATTTTTCACATCACAGAGAACGCGAACCAGCCGGTTCGCGTTTTTTGTTTCTCTTTATTTTGCTTAAGCTGTCTTGGTCACGTCCACCCAGGCCGTATAGTCAGAGTATTTTTCCAGAGCCGGGATGGTCAAGCGGACAGCGCTGTTGCTTGAGCCAGCTGCCGGGTAGACCTCAGTGTGGCGCTTGAGGGACTCGTCTAAATAGACCTTGACGCCCGGCTTGACGGCAAAGGGGCAAACCCCGCCGATATAGTCTTCCACCTGGTCAACAGGAATCATCTTGGCCTTCTTGTGGAAGGTGGCCTTGTACTTGTGGTTGTCAGTACTGGCTTCCCCCGCCATAACGTCTAGGATCGGGGCATCGTCGACCAAAAAGGACAGGGTCTTGGCGATCTGGTCCGGCTCGGTGTTCAGAGCCTGGGCGGCCAAGGCCACGGTGGCTGAAGACTCAGGAAGTTCAATTACGTTAACGTCAGTATCTTTGAAAGAATCTTTTACTCGTTCAACTGCCATTGTTTAACCTGCTTTCTCTGCTCAAGAAGCTTATTAATCTAAGATTAGAAATATTTTAAAAAGCAGTATAAACCTTTTTGACTGCGGCGGCAAGTCCGGCGATATCTTCCGGCATCGTCGTGCAGCAGCCCCCGACCAGTTTTGCCCCGGCCGCCAGCCAGGCAGCCCCCGCCTGGCCAAAGTCCGCGGCTTCTGGGGGGTAGACCCACTTTTTAACAGAAGGATCGTATTCGGCCCCGGAATTAGGGTAAACGACGATTGGCAATTTAGAAGCGCGGAGATTTTTCACCACATCGACAGTCCAGGCCAGCTTGAAGCAGTTGGCCCCGGCCGCGAAGACCTGGGCATAGGCGCTGACTTCCTCGACCGCTTCAGTTAAAGGCAGGCCCTCGCTGATAGTAGCCGGATCCTTTAAAGAAAAGCTGACGTAAACCGGCAGGTCCGGGTACTTGGCCTTGAGGTAGTCCAGAATAGCTCTGACTTCGCTCAGCTTAGGCTGAGTCTCAACCGCCAGGCAGTCCACCCCGCCGGCAACTAATTCTTCAATCCGCGGGGCGTGAAAGTCCACGTATTCTTCATGACTTAAAGCATAGTCGCCCCGGTATTCACTGCCGTCAGCCAGGTAGGCCCCGTAAGGGCCAACTGAACCAGCCGCGAAGTTGTGGATGCCGGTCTCTTTTTCAAAGTCGTCTCTGGCCTTAATGGCCACGGCAGCTGACTCTCTGATTAAGGCTCGAGCCGCGTCCTCACTTAATCCGTGCTTCATGAAGGCCGGCAGGCTGGCCTGGTAGCTGTCGGTGATCGTGACCCGGGCGCCGGCCTTGAAGTACTCCTGGTGGACCCGATAGACCAGGTCTGGGTTATCCGCGAGGGCCTTAGCCGTCCAGAGGTCGGAATTGGTGTCTTCGCCCCAGGCTTCAAGCGGCGTGGACATGGACCCGTCCAAAGTCACCGGGCCTTGGGCCAGAAGGGTTGGTAAATCTGCCATCGTTTTTCCTCCATCATGTGTTATCATGTTACTGCTTATTTTAATAAAAAACAGGCTATACCATCAGCCAGGCCGGACCCATCGGCACGATTATCGCCTATTTCTTCGGGGCGATCCTGGTTTACGCCGTCATGCTCTGCCTGGGCGAATTGTCGGTGGCCATGCCCTACACGGGTTCCTTCCACGTTTACGCTAAGAACCTGCTTAATCCGGCCACCGGCTTTACGGTCGCCATTCTCTACTGGCTGACCTGGACTATTGCCCTGGGCAGCGAGTTTACCGCGGCGGGGATTATCATGCGGCACTGGTTTCCCTCTGTCCCCGTCTGGATCTGGAGCCTGGTCTTCATGATTTTGATTTTCCTCTCCAATTTCTTCTCGGTCAAGATTTTCGCGGAAAGCGAGTTTTGGTTCGCGGCCGTCAAGGTAGCGGCAATCGTCGCCTTCATCATCTTAGGGGGACTGGCGGTGGTCGGAGTTATTCCTTTAAAAGGCAGCCAGGGGGCACCAGGTTTGACCAACCTGACCAAGGACGGCTGGTTCCCGACTGGTTTTGGCGGGGTTTTTACCACTATGCTCACGGTCAACTTTGCCTTCTCGGGGACGGAGCTGATCGGGATCACGGCCGGGGAAGCCAAGGAACCGGAAAAGACCCTGCCTAAGGCCATCCACACCACCTTATGGCGGCTGATCATCTTTTTCATCTGCTCCATCTTCTTCATGGCCTGCCTCATCCCCTACAAGCAAGCCGGCGTTACCGAAAGCCCCTTCGTCCACGTCTTTAACATGATGGGGATTCCTTTTGCCAGCGACTTGATGAACTTCGTCGTTTTGACGGCCATAATCTCTGCCGGCAATTCCGGCCTCTATGCCTCAACCAGATGCTCTGGTCCCTGGGCAATGAGGGGACTATTCCAGTTGTTTTTGCCAAAACCAACAAAAGAGGGATTCCGGCCATCTCCTTGCTGATAAGCATGCTGGGTGGGGTCTTCTCCCTCTTGACCAGTGTCTACGCGGCTGACACGATCTACCTGGTCCTGGTTTCCATCTCCGGCTTGGCGGTGGTCTTCGTCTGGATGGCGATCGCCCTGTGCCAGCTCAAGTTCCGGCTGAAGTGGCTGAAAGAAGGGAATACGGAGGACGAGCTCAAGTTCAAGCCCCCCTCTATCCTTTCACGCCTTGGTTTGCCTTTATCGCCAGCCTGGCCTCCTGCCTTTTGATCTGGTTTGACCCTTCCCAGAGGGTAGCCTTGTACGCGACGATTCCATTCGTGATCTTCTGCTACGTCGCCCACCATTTCTATGCCAAACACCAGGAGAAAAAGCAGACCAGCCTTTAACAAGAGCGCCTTCGGGCGCTTTTCTTTTTGCCTGGGAATCGAATCAAATCAAGTAAATCCAATCAAATCTAATCAAATCAAATCATTGACGACATTGACGCGATTCGCTAAAATATGATTAGATTGCAAGCAGTAAAAAGGAGGCGCGCCATGCTTACGCCAAATGATTCCAGCAGCTTTGAAAACCAGCTTTCTCCCCGCCAGGACTTGACCTTCAACTCCCTGCAGGCCCTTTTTGACCAGCAGGGTCTCCCCTTTAGCCCGCCGTCCAGCCAGTTCGGCATCCTCCAGTTCAGTAATTTCGACCTCCTGGTCTCTGACCAGTGCCCTTACACGATCAAGTGCGCTATTTTTAAGGGGACAGACCAGGATGAATTCCTGGACCGGCAGGAGTTTACCGGGTCCCTGGCCGCTCAATTCCAGCAGGTCTACGCTTTTTTGGAAAAGCACAACCCAGTAGAGAGCCAGATTAAGGGCCTTTACCGGGAAGACCGGCCAGCCTACCCCAAGCAGGCCTTAAGGGAAGCCTTGATGAACGCGATTATCCACAGGGACTACAGCAACCCGGCCAGCAGCTTGATCAACTTATACACAGACCGGGTGGAATTCATTTCTTTTGGCGGCCTCATGCCCGGGATTACCCTGGAAGACATCCAGCTGGGCCTGTCAGTTTGCCGGAACAAGCGCTTGGCTGACCTCTTTTACCAGCTGAAGCTGGTGGAATCCTACGGAACGGGGTTAGCCAGAATCAAGAGTGCCTACAAGGGCAGCCGCCTTGCGCCCCAGATTTTAGCCGCTCCCAGCTCTTTTAAGGTGGTCCTGCCCCATTACCAGGCAGCTGTTAAAGCGACTTCTAAACCAGTCAAAAAGGCGGTAACACCTGCTCCTTCCCCTAGCCCAGCCCCCAAGCCAAAGGCCCGGGCAACTGGCAATGAAGAAACCGTTTTGGCTTTTGGCAAAGAGCATGGGGAATTTATCAGAAGCGATATTGAAGAGCTCTTAGGGGTCAGCCCAGCTACGGCGACCCGGCTCTTGCGGCAGATGGAAAACAGCGGCTTGGTTCTCAAGCGGGGCAAGGCCAAGGCCATCCGCTACCGGATCAGCGAAAATTCATAAGCAAACAGTTCAGTTCCTGCCTAAACGTGCTAACATAGGTAGGGACTTTTTTCATCCAAAAAATTACAATCCAATAGAAATCTGGCAACAATCATGCAACAATTTACTCCGATTCTTTTAGGCAGCGACATCAATGTTTACGGGATGGCCCGGTCCTTCCACGAGGCTTACGGGATCAAGGTCCAGGCCTGGGGCGCGTCCACTTTAGCCCCGACCCGGTATTCAAAGATCGTTGACATCGAGGTTCACCCGGGCTTTACTGAAGACCCGGAATTCATCAAGGTTATGCGCGAGAAGATCGAGGAATACAAGAAGCACCCGGAACCGGTGATCTTGATCTCCTGCGGGGACGGTTACTCAGAGCTTTTGGCCAAGCACAAGCAGGAGCTGGAAGAGGCCTTCATCGTTCCTTATATCGACTACGCCCTCTTGGAAAAACTGATCTCTAAGGAGGGCTTCTACGAGGTCTGTGAAGAATACGGCCTGCCTTACCCGAAGACCAAGATCATCACTATGTCCGCTTACAAGGATGGTTCTTACGCCGATGTACCCTTCCCCTTCCCGGTCGCTTTAAAGCCGGAAGACCCGGTTTCCTGGCTGGACGTGCAGTTTGAAGGGCGGAAGAAGGCTTTTGTCATCAAGGACCTGGACGAATTCAAGGATATTGTGGGCAAGATCTACACCAATGGCTACAAGGAAGACTTGATTTTGCAGGACTTCATCCCGGGCGATGACTCCAACATGCGGGTCTTGAACGCTTATGTGGACAAGAATCACCAGGTCAAGATGATGTGCCTGGGCCACCCCCTCTTGGAAGACCCGGACCCGATTGCCATCGGCAACTACATGGTAATCGCGCCGGACTATGACGAGAAGCTCTACCAGACTGTCCAGGCCTTTTTGGAAAAGATCAACTACACGGGCATGGCCAACTTTGACATCAAGTACGACGTCCGCGACGGCCAGTACAAGTTCTTTGAGATCAACCTCCGCCAAGGCCGGTCCAGCTTCTACGTCACTTTGAACGGCTACAACCTGGCCAAGTGGTATGTGGACGACTATGTGGAAGACTCGCTTAAGGACCAGCCGGTTGTTTACGGCAACCAGGATCCGGCCAAGCACAAGCTCTGGTTGGGTGTACCGGACAAGATTTTTGAACAATACGCGGTCGACTCCCTGGCCAAAAAGGAAGCCTTGGCACTTCTGCGGGCCGGCAAGGTGGGCACCACGGTCTTCTATAAGCCGGACATGAACGTCAAGCGCTGGCTCTTGATGAAGCACATGTACCACAACTACTACAAGGATTACCAGAAGTACTTCAAGGTCAATAAGGAGCAGTACTTCGAGAAAAAGTAAGAAACATACACTTATGCACAGCAAAAAGAGGAATCTTGTGGAAGATTCCTCTTTTTTGCGTACTATTTTTCTGTCCTGTTTAAAAATTGTGGATAATCCGCAGGCAGATGTGCAGGGCTTTGGCCTGGGAGGCCTGACCCCAGTCGCGGTCATCATGCGCCTCCACGTTAGCCAGGGAATCAGCCGTGTAGAGGAGCTGGCCGAATTCAGCGCCCCGTTTAGCGGCAACAGCAGCCATTGAGGCGCATTCCATCTCTACCACCTGGCAGCCTTCCCCGCGCCGGTATTCAACCATGTCCTGGGTTTCCCGGAAAAAGCCGTCAGTCGTCCAGGTCGTGCAGGGCTCAAACGGCAGTCCCTGCTCTTTTAAGCCTTGGCCAATTTTTTCAACAGCTGCTGGGTCAAGGTCCACATAGCGGCTGGCCGGCAGGTACTTGTAGGAAGTGCCTTCATCTCTTAAAGCCCGGGCCGGGATCAAGAAGTCGTTTTCCTTGATGTCCACCAAGGTCCCGCAGGAGCCAACAGCCAGAAACTTCCGGCAGCCAAGGGCGATCAAGGCATCCATGAACTGGGCGGCAGCGGGACCACCTAATGGTGCCCGGCATAAGCACAGCTGCTCACCTTGGTTCTCAATAATATAGATCGGACGCAGGCGGTCAATCGTAATAAAGTGGTCTGCCACAGTTGCCTTAACCTGCTCGGCATACTTATCGACTTCGTCCCCTAAGAAGGCAAAAAGGCATTTTTCCGGCAGCCTTACGCCTTCATTATCATGGCCCGGCTTCAGAACTTCCCAGGAAACCGGATCATATTCCAAAATCGGCAATTCGTTTTTCTCGATCATAATCTAGTCCTTTCCAGTTTAAGCAAGTTAAAGTATAGCAAATTACTGCTTTTTGGTGAAAAGATTTTCTGTAACAGACAGAGTAAGCTTGACAAAGATTAGCGGCTAGTGTATCTTTTAAATATACTTTAATTTTGTAAGGAAGGAAAAGCTGACATGACTAACTTTTCTGGTCAAAACATGAACACTATTTGTACTTGCGGCATGATGTGCGGCATGTGTTTTGCTACGCAAATTTACGATAGTGACGGCTTTTCTGTCAGTCCGTAAAGGACCAAGAGGTTCTTCCGCGGGATCAGACCAGGCTTATTGCCAAGGCTCAGTCACTATTGACTGGGCCTTTTTCTTTTGTCCTGGCCTTTAATTCGGTTCTAATACAAACCTGGCTTGTCCTGCTTTGCTAGAAAGGAGCTGTCAAAAATTTTACACAGCATTTTCACCGACTACCTGCCGCAAATCTTCGCGGCCGGCTTCAAATACACCATCACCCTGGCCATCATTTCCTTCATTCTTGGCTTGATCATCGCGCTGGTCACTGCCTTGGTGAGGATTTCAGACAAAGGCGGCGGCTTTTTAATCATCAAGGCCATCTTCCGCTTCTATGTCTGGCTCTTCCGGTCAACACCCCTGCTGGTGCAGCTTTTTATCGTCTACTTCGGCCTGCCTTATTAAAAAATCCCCGGCCTTTTGCCTAACGGGATCAAACTGGCTCCTTTTACCGCCGGCATTATCACCTTCTCTTTGAACACCGGGGCCTACGCTTCAGAGACGATCCGGGCTGCTATTCAATCCGTGCCGCGCGAACAATGGGAAGCAGCTGCTTCCATCGGCATGAACCGGGGAAAGACTCTGAGAAGAATCATCCTGCCCCAAGCTCTAAAAGTTTCCATCCCGCCTTTGTCCAACAGCTTCATCGGCTTGGTCAAGGACACGTCCCTGGCAGCCTCAATCACCATTGTGGAAATGTTTGAAGTCAGCCAGCAGATCGCCGCGGAAAACTACCAGCCCCTGATCATGTACAGCCTGGTTGCCCTGGTTTACGCTCTCTTCTGCAGCGTCCTCTCCTGGCTCCAGGGCTGGCTTGAAAAGGCAAGCAGCCGGCATAGCAAAGAAAGCGAGGCAGAAGCATGAAAATCACTAAGGTAAGCAAGACTTTTGGCAACCACCAAGTTTTAAAAAACATTTCTCTGGACTTCCCTGCCGGCAAAACGACCGTTTTGGTTGGCCCATCCGGCTCCGGGAAATCCACTATTCTCCGCTCCTTAGACCTGCTGGAGCGGCCGGAAAGCGGAAACTTTGACCTGGATGAGCTCCACATTGATTTTTCCCAAAAAATCAAAGACGCGGATATCTTAACTGTCCGCAAGAAGACCGGGATGGTCTTTCAGTCCTACAACCTCTTCCCCCACTTCACGGTCTTGCAGAACGTGACCGAAGGCCCTGTCCAGGTTCTAGGGAAAAAGAAGGCTGACGCGGATGCTGAAGCCAAGCAGCTCCTGGCCAAGGTAGGCCTGGCCGACAAAGCAGACTTTTACCCAGAGACGCTTTCTGGCGGGCAGGCGCAGAGAGTCGCGATCGCCAGGTCCCTGGCCATGCATCCCGAATACATCTTGCTAGATGAGCCGACCAGTGCCCTGGACCCCGAACTGGAAATGGAAGTGCTGAAGGTGCTCTTGGAACTAGCTAAGGAAAAGCAGTCCCTGGTCATCGTAACCCATAATCTGGCATTTGCCCGGCGGGTCGCCGACAAGATCGTCTTTGTGGAAAACGGAGAGATCCTCTACGATGGAGATGCCGGGAAATTTTTTGCTCAAGACAATGACAACCAGCGGATCCGGGACTTCCTTAATTCCATGTCCCTGGCCAGCTTGGACTGATTTTTAGCAAAAATCGCAAAACTAAAAATATAAACAGAAAAGAGAAAAATCATGAAGAAATCAATCAAGAAAATCTTGTCCTTTTTAGCAGTTGCGGGAATTGGCGCCAGCCTGGCCGCTTGCTCCTCATCTTCCAGCTCATCCTCAAGTTCTTCTTCCTACCAGTCAGAACTGACCAGCAAGGGGACTTTGACGATCGGTCTGGAAGGCACTTATGCCCCATACTCTTACCGGAAGAGCGGCAAGCTGACCGGTTTTGAAGTCGACTTAGGCAAGGCCGTTGCTAAAAAGCTGGGCTTAAAAGCCAAGTTTGTTCCAACCAAGTGGGATTCCTTGATCGCCGGCCTGGGCTCTAGCAAGTACGATGTAGTTTTGAACAACATCACTCAAACACCAGAACGCAAGAAGGTCTACAATTTCTCTGACCCTTACATTTATTCCCGCTACGCCTTGATCACCAAAAAGTCCAGCAAGGTTACCAAGTTAAGCCAGATCCAAGGAAAAAAGTGGGCTGAAGGCACTGGGACCAACAACGCGGCCCTGGTTAAGAAGTACAAGGGGACCATCGTTCCTTCTGGGGAATTTTCAACCAGTCTGTCCTTAGTCCGCCAAGGCCGCGTGGACGGAACAATCAATGCCGCTGAAGCCTGGTATGCGTACGCCAAGGACAACAACACCAAGGACTTAAAGATGACCGACTTGTCCAAGCAAGTTGATCCAGTTAAGGTTTCCGCTCTTTTCAACAAGAAGAACACCAAGCTTTTGGCCAAGTTCAACAAGGCCTTAGCCGAAGTCAGAAAAGAAGGCACTTTGAAGAAGCTCTCCATCAAGTACTTTGGGGCTGATATCACTAAGAGCAACTAAGCTTCAAGCAAAAAATGAAGACAAAAGAAAAGGAGTCAGTTCCGGTTTGGAACTGGCTCCTTTTAGATGCAGAGAATTATATGGGATAGTGTGCTTTAAGCGTGGAATTCGATTACTACGCAGACCATAGCATTGCTGCCGCTGCCGTAGTGGCCTACGCCGATGTAGGCGGTGTGGTTGCCAGAGTCGACCATCATCGTGTAGTGTTCGTAAGTACCGCTGATGTTGGTGATGTTCTTTCTGGTCTTTTTAACGACGATGGCTTGGTAGTCATCCTTTTCAGCCTGCATGTTTTCAGTGAAAGTGCTGGTCAGGCTGGACTTCATTTCAGCCGTAGCGTCACCGCTTTGCGCGTTGTAGTAGCAAGCGTGCAGGGTTTCACTGCCGTAGTAAATGATCTTGCCGTTAACGATCGGGTAGGTGCTGAGGTATCTTAGCAGGGAGTTGTAACCGGAGTGGTCGTAAGTCCCGGTAGTAACGTACTGCTTTGCCTTTTCAGTAGCCCGCTTGTCAAGAACGGCGTTGTACTTGGAGCTCATCTTGACTGCCTTAACACCGGCCTTAGCCCGGAAGCTGTTAACTACGTTCACGGCTGCTTGACGGAGTTGGCTTTGGCTGCTCAGGCTGTTGTCGGTGCTGGACTTGTAGCCGGAAACTGACGAAGCCTTGTAAGACTTCCATTTAGAAGTGGTCCACTTGCGGCCCTTCTTCTTTAAAGTAGCAGTCTGCTTAACCTGGGTGTATTTGCCTGGCTTGTAAATCTTGATGGTCCGGGTAACCTTCTTGGTAGTGGTCTTAGCGTAAACCGGATTCGTGGTTGTGGTTGCCAGCCTGAGGAGGGCTGCCAGAGCTGCTAAAACTGTGATTTGCTTTCTCATGACAGATCACCTATTCCCACTTAATTTCTGCTATTAGTTATCTCTTATCTTTAAACTAGAATTATAGCAAGGCTTTAGGCGAAAAGTTATAGTTTCTCGGTGTTTTTTATAAACTTTTGCTTATTAATAGAAAATACAGCCTTCTCCCGCACTGTGCAAACAGCTATAAGCGTTGATTTATCATTTTTTCAAGTTCTGTCATCTAATCAGCTGAAACACTTAATATTTAGCTAATGTAAAAGGATGCAGAGTTACTTTTTAAATATTTCTAATTGCTTTTAACTTATCAAAAACATCACGCTTTACTCGCGAAAGTCTCAAATCACCATTTATATCTATTTTTTATAAGCTTTATCTTAAAAAGCCCTCTAGCACAATTCTTATAACTATAAGTTTGTATCTATTGCATATAGCTAATGGCTGCTAGGCAAGAAACTATATTTTCGATTCACGAAAAGTTATTATTGCAATCTTCTGCCGCTTTATTTTGGCCAAAAAACAGGCCGCTGCTTTTTTATTAAGCAACAGCCTGCAGCAAATATTTTTTGCAATTAAAATGCTGCCTAGCCTTAGCTAAGCAGCTTTCTCACATATGTTCCTGTAAAAACTTCTCAACTTCCTGTCCGTACTCCGGCATCCCCAGCAGGTAGCAGTTTCTGACGGCCAGCCGGCAATATTCCAGCCTTTTTACACAGTACTTTTCCACAAGCTAAAAATTTAATCTGCAAAATAAAAAATTTCGCCCTTTTTCTTGTATTAGTAAGTGGAGGGTAAAATTCCCTCCTAGTTAAGGAGGAACCATGTCAAAAAGAAATTCATACCAGCCTCATGGCGCTGATGACCTGGTTGAAAAAATTCTGCTAGACAAGAACGAAGTGTTCGCTGACGTATTGAACGGCTTCACCTTCAATGGCCAGCAAGTCATCAAACCTAAGATGCTGGCAAATACCAACACGCTTAGCTACTATAAGGCTAACGGAAAGATTCACGGCTAGAACCGGGACGTGGCCAAGCTGCTGACGATCGGCAAGAAGAAGGTCGTCATCTCGCTGGTTGGCATCGTGAACCAAACCCGGCCAGACAAGAATATGCCGGCCCAGGTGATGAACTACGATGCTGCGGCCTACCCCTACCAGCTAACTAAGAGCAAAAATCTCTACCCCGTGCTCACGCTGGTGGTATACTACGGGAAAGAAGCTTGGAACTACAGCCGGAATTTGCTGGGGAGTATCAATATGAAGAAGCTGCCCGAAAAAATGCGGCCACTAATCAGTGATTACGAGATCAAGGCTTTTTACCGGATCAGCGACTTGTCAGCAAAAGAGCTGAATCAGCGCTTCAAGAGTGCCTTCTTTTGCTTAGCGGAATACTTCATCCAGACCAATGCTGTCGGGGACGCATGCCTTTGACGAGTTAATCAAGGAATTGAAAAAAAGAGATAAGAACTAGGTGACTACCATGACTGAAGTAATGCCACAATTTATCCAGGTCAAGCTTGACCAGGCCAAGAAGGAAACGACTAAAGAAGTGACTAAAGAAACGACTGAGAAGGTGAGTAGAGATTACTTGCTCAACATTCTCAACACCACTAACTTAACTCTGGATGGAGCCATGGACCTCTTGGGCATCCCCGAAGCAAACCGCCCTATGTACAAGGATCTGCTCAAGAAAAAGTAAGCAGCAAAAAAGCGGACAAGGCAAACTTGTCCGCTTTTCTTACGCTTTAATTTTATAATTCATCGCCGTTTGAAGCGATAACCTTTTGGTACCAGTAGTATGAATCCTTAGGCAGGCGCTTAAGCGTACCTTCGCCCTTGTCATCACGGTCAACGTATATGAAGCCATACCGCTTGGACATTTGACCAGTTCCGGCAGAAACGCAGTCAATGCAACCCCAAGTCGTGTAGGCACGCAGGTCAACCCCATGTTCAACTGCCTTGTCCATCGCCTTGATGTGCTTTCTCAAGTAGTCAATCCGGTAATCGTCATGAACAGTACCATCTTCTAGCTTATCAACGGCACCAAGACCATTTTCCACCACCATCATTGGGATGCCATAACGGTCATACATCTTTTCCAAGTACAGTTGCAAGCCGTCTGGGTCAGTTGACCAGCCCCATTCAGAGTATTCAAGATATGGGTTCTTAGCGCCGGCAGCGAAGTTGCCCTTAGCCTTTTCGCCAACATCATGGGTGGTAACCATGTTTGACATGTAGTATGAGAAGGTGTACATGTCAACTTTACCTTCCTTCATGACTTCAAGGTCGCCATCTTCAATCTTAAAATGAACATTGTGTTCATCCCATAAGCGCTTGGCAAAACTTGGATACTCACCCTTAGCTTGCGCGTCAGCACAGTAAAGCTGGCTCAATTCTTCTTCATAGCGGGCAGCCAAAGCATCCTTTGGATCAGGGGTGCCTGGGTAGTAAACAGAACCGGCAATCATGTTCCCGATCATGAAGTCTGGGTTGATCTTGTGGCCTGCAACAACTGCCTTAGCAGAAGCAACGAATTGGTGGTGCAGCTTTTGGTAAGCCTTTTGGTAATCTGCATCAGATACCTTGCCATCACCCACCAGCTTCAAGAACATCAAGAATGAGTTGATTTCGTTGAAGGTCAGCCAGTATTTAACCAGGTCCTTGTATTCCTTGAACAAGGTCGTCGCGTACTTAACGTAGAGGTCAATCATCTTGCGGTCTTGCCAGTAGTTGTACTTTTCGCCTAAAGCCAATGGGTCTTCATAGTGGGAAATCGTAACTAATGGTTCAATCCCGTTCTTCTTCAGTTCTTCAAAGACTCTGCGGTAGAAGTCCAGCCCTTCCTGGTTTGGCTTGTCTTCTTCACCGGTTGGGAAAATCCGCGTCCAGGCAATGGAAGTTCTGAATACCTTAAAGCCCATGTCCGCGAACATCTTGATGTCTTCCTTGTAGTGATGGTAAAAATCGATCGCTACATGGTTCGGGTAGTATTCATTGTCAAAAATCTTCCCCTTAGCGCCCTTTGGCAAGGAGCTGGCGAACATCCCAGCTACTTTGCCATCCTTGCCATCCAAAGTGTAAGTCAGGTAACGCGGACTTTCCAAAGAGCCGGCCGTGGTAATGTCAGTCACTGACAAGCCCTTGCCGCCTTCGTTGTATCCACCTTCAACTTGGTTAGCAGCTACGGCGCCGCCCCACAAAAAGTCTTTTCTAAAATGAGCCATTATTTTTCCTCCTAAATTGTAAGTTCAGGTTTATTCGTCTAAATCAGTTGTAGCAGCAAGCTATTTGCTCTTACAAACAGTATGGTATCATATAGGAAAGCGATTACTCCCCATTTCTTAAAGCACTTAGGGACAATTCATAAAGGAGAAAAGAACATGCCCATTACTTACGAAGAGATCGACAATCTCGCCCGCCTCCCCTTCAAATTTTTCAAAAGATCAAATTACGCTCCTAAAGCCCCCACCCACTGGCATACCGGAATCGAAATCGATTATTTGGTATCTGGGGAAGACTTCAAGGTTGTCATTGCTGGCCAGACCCACCATTACAATTCCGGCGATATCTGGGCTATTGACAGCTCACAGATTCATGCCGCGACGGGGCACAAAGACCGGTATTATTATGTGATGGGACTGATTATTGACAATAATTTTTTAGAAAAAGAATATCCTTCCAGTAAAAATTGGCGGATCAAGATGGACCATATCAGCCGCGATACAGCCAGCTACCGGCAGTTAAGAAAAAATCTGATTACCATCGCTGAACTCGTCGACCAGCCGATCAGTGACAGTATCCGCTTTTTAATTTTGAGCGAATTTTTTCAAATGATTGCCCTGATCGACAGCGAATATACTGAAAAAACTGCCGTCACAACGCCGCCAAACCAATCTTTGGCTGACACGGTGATCGCCTACATCGCCAACAACTCTTCCACCAATATCACGGCACAAAGCATTGCTGAACATTTTAGAATTTCACAAGTGACTTTAAATAAAGAATTGAGCCAAGTGACTAAACTTCCTTTAGGCAAATACTTAAAACAAGTCCGGCTCATGCATGCCAGATACCTCTTGCTGAGTACAAACTATTCCGTCGCCTACATTGCCAATTACTGCGGCTTTTCTTCAGCCAAAGTTTTAGAACGTAATTTTAAAGCCTGGAAAAAAATGACCCCCAGCCAATATCGCAAAGCTTTTAGCAAATATTTCAATGAATAAAAAACGGACAAGCCAAACTTGCCCGCTTTTTCGTTTAACCTGCAGTATTGCTCAAATGAATCTCCCGGTCAAATAACTGCCGCATCTCTTCAGTCAAGTTGTGCGCGATAAAAACAATCGTTGCATCGGTTTGCAACAGATTCTGCAGAATTTCCAAGCCATTGTGTGCATCGATGGCTGAAGTGCCTTCATCAATGAAAATCAGCTGACTGTCATGGATCTGTGCTCTTGCCAAAACCACTTTTTGCCGCTGGCCGCCAGACAGGACATGCTTGCCTTGATCGAGTTCCGTATCTACTCCTGCCGGGAATTTAGCCAGATCTTTTTCCAAATTCACCTGCTTAACAAAATGCATTACCCGGTCATTCAGCTTGGAGTTAAACATTGTAATGTTTTCCTTGATTGTACCTGGAAAGAGAACCGGATCTTGCGGAACATAACCAATTTGAGACAGGTCTGGCCGCTCAATTTCTTGCCCGGCTTCGTTTTTAAAACAAATCTTTCCAGTCGCCAATGGCAACTCCTGCAGGATCAGCTTAAAAAGCGTAGATTTTCCAGTCCCGCTGTCACCTGACAATAAGATTTTTTCTCCCCGCTTGATTTGAAAATCCGGATAAGTGATTTTTTCCTCATTACTAAAAGCTACAGACAAGGCTTGAACTGACAATGACTGAAAATGGTCCAAACTTTCAGTCTTTTCTAAGTGGTCGGTCTGAACTGCAAGCTGCTTTCTGAGCTTGGCGTTTAAAGTCTTGCTTGACTGCAAAATAGTATATTGGTTGACCACAACCCCCAGTTCAGTAAAAATCGTGCTGGCAAAGTTGCCAATGCTAAAGAAAACACCGAAATTCATCCGGCCAGTAATAATCAAGACACCTGAAACGAGCAAAATCAAGGCCTGGGACAACACGTTTGCGGCATTGTTGACGCCGCTGGCAACTTGCATCCGGCCGGACCGTCTGACATTGGCATCTTCAAGTCGCTTTCCTTGAGCAGTCGTCACCGCCAAAAGCTTCTGCTTGACGTGGTATCTCTGCAAAACGCTCAAACCGATAAACCATTTTTCCAGCATATCGAGATAACGCTTGTTTTCATTAGAAATATCATCCATAGCCTTTTGCAAAGCTGGAGATAAAAATCGAGGCATGAAAAACATCAACACTGCAAGAAGCAGAATTACCAGCAATAAAAGCCAGCTGTAGGTAAAGACGATGATTGAGGAAAGGACTACATCCAATCCACAAGCGGCAATTTTCAGCCATGGAGCCAGGAAATTTTCACCCAGCATGTTTAAATCTTGGGTCAAACTGTTCTGAACGCTGGAAACTTTTGGTGCCTTGTTACCACTGTTGTAGATTTTTTCCACTTCAGCAGACCGAAGCTTGTGGAAATACTCTTGAGTCTGTTTGTCATACAAGTAATTGGCTCTATAAGACAAGCTGCTGCCGATGGAATTAACCACAAAATTAATCCCGATAATTGTCACGAAAAGCAGCAGGTTTCCTTTGCGCAAGCTGTCCCCCAGCAGTGTCAGCAAGGCGTTGTTGCCGGCCAGAAGCGCGCTGCCGCCAATAACTAAAAGAATGATCGCGATAAACCTAACTCGGTTGCCCTTGATAAAATCTGAATAATACAAAACACTCACAACCTTTCTAAATCTATAAAATTCCCATTTGCTTAGCTTGTTCTATCAAAAATATAATTCCAGCATTTCCATCCGCAAAGTCTAAGCTTATGCGCCTAAACGACTCATCAACCATGTATCTATTACCATTAGAAACAATTGAGTACAACGGAAGATTCCTAAACATTTCCCTTATATCATTATCTCGTTTGCTTGATTTAAATATTTTTTTGAATTTCTGAAGGACGTATATGAAACTTCCTAATCCTCTATACAGAGAACTATTTTTAGGCATATGTTCTTGAGAAATAGAATTAACTAAATCTAGAATCGACGCATCATATTTGGTATCATGAAATTTTTCCCTGTATTCCAGCAAAATGTTGATCATACCTGCCGTGCCGTCAGCAAAATATGGTGATAAATATGTTGAATATTCCGTTATCCTAAAGAATCTTCCATTTATTGTAGATTCCATATATTTTTCTTGTGTATAGTTTATCAAACTATCTATAATAATTTTTTCACTAGGACTCGCAATTTTTATAGTACACAAGAGTAATGCATATACTTGAACTAATGAGGTTTCCGCTAATCGCTCATCCCCATCCTTAAGCATCTCCACCAATCTCTTGCCTTCTGAAATAACATGGTTATGCATCTTTTTTTCAAAAAATATATCATTAAAGATCGTTGGCTTTTGGAGATACTCCTTGTAGATAGACACTATATTCTCATTGAATATTAAATCCGTATCTTCCTCAAAGAAAAGAGTTTTCTTATCATCAATTTGTATTCCATCAATCATGGCCAGATATACAGATTTAACAAGTTCGTATTGAAAGTCATCTAAAGAAACCAAATCTTCGGAATTATAGAGGTTCTCACAATCCATCTTATCTAACACTTCAACCAAATTATCTAACCGCTGATTTGGATCTTCTAATAAGTCCATGATGACATCGACAAAAACTTTTGGAAGATTATGAGTTGACGCATACTACTTAAAAAAATTAATTGTCATAGCGCCACTATGATCGATCAACAAGAACATATTTCCTCGACAGAAAAATGATATCAATAAATATGCTAATTGTTGATTATCTTGAGCAATTGGGGCTAAAAATGGTGTATTTTCATCAAAGAAGCCTTCAGTACGTGCAAAAAAAGCTATTTTCGAATGATCTTCTAAAAATATGCTTTGCTCTAAATCTACAAAACTTACAAGGTTAGTTTCTGGATCTACTAAAACATTTTCCGATGATATATCTCCTAAAAAAATCCTTTCATCATGAAGTATCTGTACATTTTTCAATAGATCTGTAATCGATTTTCTGTAGTCATTGATTGTTTTCTTACGTAACTTTTTATCAATAAAATTATGGTGCGAATCCGCACGATAGTCATCAACACTTAGGCCGCACTTTTTTTCTTCACATAAAAAATAATCTTCGTCTTCTGAAAAATCAGCAATATAATTAGGAATAAAATCGAATTTCATCATTCTCTTTATATTTACCGCTTCATTCTTCAGCGAATCTGTACATGCTACCCCCAAGTTCATATATCCTGGATGCGCATTTTTTAGGACAAATTCCTCTTCACTACCGGCAACATGGGCTAAAAACGTAGCTCCTGAAGGCTTAGAATTTAGCCCTTCCGTTGGAATAATTTTCTTAAACAAGTATTTACATGTTTTACTATCATCTGAGTTATCTGGAAATGGCTCATCAACCCAAGCTGGTAAGCGGTACTCCATACTCTCATAGTCCCTATATTCCTTTAATTTCGTAATAGGATTATAAATCCATTTATCCGGTCCCTTAAGCCTACCATACCTATAAAAAATTACGTTTGAATCTCTATATCGCCTGTCTGAAAATATTGCTATACCATCTTGAACTTTCAATACATTATTTTCGTAGAGTTTAACTATAACTTTTTTGAAGTCATCCAAGCTTGAAGGATAGATAGTAATAAATTTCCCACTAGCCCATAAATCATCTTTTCCTGCCAAATTGTCAAGAAGTTGTTCTCTATTAGATATATATTTGAAATCTATCAAATTTGACTTACAGAGATCAAACACTTCATCAAGAATCACTTGATAATTGATTTGTGTTGCAGATATATGAATTTTGAATCCTTGATCGGGAATTTCAGCATTGGAAAAGCAAAATTGAAGAAAGCGTTTTTTTGCTATCTCTTGCAATTTTTTTATAATCTTCTAATTGAAAATCACTCGGAAGAAGTGATGTGTCACTTGACTGGTAGTTCAAATTTATCATGTTTTTTCTCCTCATATTTTTGTGTTTTCTTCCTACACTTCCAAATTTATCCACCATATTATACGGTAAATTTTACATTAAAAAAATATAAAGTAAACCCTTGTATTTTAATTTTGTTGGAGGTATACTGTGGTAAACAATTTTTAGGAGGTAACAAAATGAAAGAATTACATAAGTTACAAATGTTAGCGCAAAAGAAAGTTCATTCTGATGTTAGACGATTAACTTTTTATTGCAAGACAAATACAATCAGCTGCGTTAAGTAATACGTCGCTGTTAAAAAGATTCACTTATATATACAAGAAGAGCAAAGCATTTTATTAAATCGCTTTGCTCTTCTTTATAATCAAGACATTACTCAGCATTCGATAGGAATTTCTACCCTATTTTTGCAATAAAAAACTACCCGGCAATAACCAGGTAGTTTCCAACATCAAGCTCTATTTCTTTCTTCCAGCGCATCATTCTTAGACAGCAAATAGACACAATACTGGTTCATGCTGACACCTTCGCGTTTAGAGTGTTCAGCAAGTGAGCGGTGCAGGCTCTTGGGAATCCGCAGCTTAAATTGCCCGGAATAGTCATCCAGAGATGCCGGCTCTGCTATCTCAATACCATCCTCCAGCGCGGCTTCCAGCCACGCTTTTTTAGCATCCTCCGCGTTTTTCGCGGCAGCTTCTAGACTTTCCCCGATAGTAATGCATCCAGGCAATTCTGGATAGCTGGCAACATAACCGCCTTCATCTGGATCAGGTACAAGTTCAAGTCTGTATGGAAGAGCCAGATAATCATCAATTGTCTTCATGCTTCGTTTCCTCCTCAACAACTTTGCGTACCATTTCAACGTATATTTTCTTAATCGGTTCATGTTTAGGGATCGTAATGGGAGTTTTACCCGGTTTGCGAAACGTATAATGACTACTTCCACTTCTTGGTGCCGTCATTACATAACCATAACTTTCTAGAACCTTCTTCAATTCAACAAAACGCATGCCTTTTGATAATGAAAGGATGCGCTGTAACAGTTTATCCCATTTCGACATTATAAACTCCTAGTATCATTATATATGGTGTCATATTCGGTGTCAAAAGATACAGCCTTTAAACCAAAATATTGACTATCTGCGATTTAACATATTCTTGTGCAAATTACTTACTATAGCTATTTTGCTTTTACCTCGCAGATTATCCAAACTGATGCGTACGTCGAGATAGCCCTTTATAATTGAGTCAAATTATTTCTGGACTATACTTTTGCTAGCAGTAATTACTTTGCTTTTAAGGCTCCAACTTCCTGCATTTTTCCACAAAAAAACTACCCGGCAATAACCAGGTAGTTTCCCCAGCGGAGAAAAATTCCGCTTATTTTATTCGTATTCAATAGTTGCCGGCGGCTTGCTCGTCACGTCGTACAGTACGCGGTTAACCTGCTTGACTTCGTTGACGATCCGCACGGAGATCTTCTGCAGAACATCCCATGGAATCTGGGCAAAGTCAGCCGTCATCCCGTCAATTGACGTAACGGCCCGGATGCAGACAGCATAGTCGTAAGTCCGGCCATCGCCCATGACCCCGACGCTCCGCATCCCTGGCAAAGCAACAAAGTATTGCCAAATGCTTTCCTGCAAGCCTGCATTCTTGACTTCTTCCCGCAAGATCGCGTCCGCGTCCCGGACGATCCGCAACTTCTCTTCAGTGATCTCCCCGATTACCCGGATAGCCAGGCCAGGACCTGGGAACGGCTGCCGCCATACCAAGTCGTGTGGCAGACCCAGCTTTTCACCCAAGACCCGAACTTCGTCCTTGAACAATTGCCGCAGCGGTTCAATCAGCTTGAACTGCATGTCTTCCGGCAAGCCCCCGACATTGTGGTGGCTCTTGATCGTGTGGGCCGTGTCGGTCCCTGATTCAATTACGTCAGTGTACAAGGTCCCTTGGGCCAGGAACTTGGCGTCCTTGATCTTCTTGGCTTCATCGTTGAAGACCTGCACGAATTCGTTGCCGATGATCTTCCGCTTCTTTTCTGGGTCGGTTACCCCAGCCAGCTTGGACATGAAGCGGTCCTTAGCATCAACTCTGACGATGTTCACGCCCAGCCCTTCCTTAAGTGCGGCCATAACTTCATCGCTTTCGTTCTTTCTAAGCAGGCCGTGGTCGACAAAAATCGCCGTCAGCTGGCTACCGATTGCCTTGTGCAAAAGGGTAGCCGTAACGCTGGAGTCAACCCCGCCGGAGATCCCCAGGATCACATTGGCGTTGCCGACTTCTTCTCTGATTGAGTCAACAGACAGCTTAATAAAGTCATCCATGGTCCAGTTGTCCTTGGCTCCGCAGACGTCAAAGGCAAAACGGCGCAAGATGTCCAGGCCGTATTCTGAGTTGCGGACTTCAGCGTGGAACTGGACTGCGTAGAACTTCCGGTCTGGGTCAGCCATGGAAGCGATCGGGCAGTTCTTGCTTGAAGCCAGAACTTCAAAGCCTTCTGGCACCTTGGTTACCAGGTCCCCGTGGCTCATCCAGACAACCTGCTTTTCTGGCAGGCCCTTGTAAAGCGGGCTGTCAGCTTCCTTGACTTCAATGTGGGCTGAGCCGTATTCAGCTTCCCCGGCCTTTTCAACCGTCCCGCCCAGCTTCTGGGTCATCAGTTGCATCCCGTAGCAGATACCCAAGATTGGAATCCCCAGTTCAAAAATTTCCGGGTCAACGTCCAGGGCGTTTTCATCGTAAACTGAGTTCGGGCCGCCGGAGAAGATGATCCCCTTAGGAGCGATCTTCTTCACTTCTTCTGCCGTAATCGTGTGCGGCAAAAGTTCTGAGTAGATGCCAAAGTCACGGATCCGGCGGGTAATCAATTGGTTGTACTGGCTGCCGAAGTCCAGGACGATAATCTTGTCAAAATTGCTTAAGTCGATTTTTGCCATTAGAAGTCGATGCCTCCGTAGTTAGGTGCGGCCTTGCTCATCATCACGTCGTGCGGGTGGGATTCACGCAGGCCGGCGTTTGAAATGCGGACGAATTGGGCGGTTTCAATCAGCTTGTCGATGTTTTCAGCCCCGCAGTAGCCCATACCGGACCGCAGGCCCCCAAGGATCTGGTAAACAACGTTACTTACCGTACCCTTGTAGGAAACAACAGCTTCGATGCCTTCTGGCACCAGCTTGTTGGCTTCGTTCACGCCGCCTTGGAAGTATCGGTCGCTTGAGCCGTGCTGCTGGGACATGGCGCCAACTGACCCCATCCCCCGGTAGGACTTAACCAGACGGCCGTCAGAACCTTGCTGCACGTCCCCTGGAGCTTCTTCAGTACCTGACAGCATGGAGCCCAGCATAACAGCGTTGCCGCCAGCAGCCAAAGCCTTAACCACGTCACCTGAGTACTTGATCCCGCCGTCAGCGATAATCGGCTTGCCAAATTCCCGGGCTACGTCAGCCGCGTCGTAAATAGCAGTCAATTGCGGCACGCCGACACCGGCAACCACTCTGGTGGTGCAGATTGAGCCAGGCCCGATACCAACCTTGACTACGTCAACGCCGGCTTCAAACAAGGCCCGGGTACCTTCAGCAGTAGCCACGTTGCCGGCAATCAAAGTGTTGTGCGGGAAGTGGTCGCGGATTTCCTTGATCTTGCGCAAAACGCCGGCTGAGTGACCGTGAGCCGTGTCGATAACGATCGCGTCAGCACCGGCTTCAAACAGGGCTTTAGCTCTTTCAAAAGTGTCGCTGGTCACGCCGACAGCAGCAGCTACCAAGAGCTTGCCATCCTTGTCAACGGCAGCGTAGGTGTCTTCGGCAGTTACCGGAGTGTTCTTAGCCAGACGGACTTCGTCAGCTTGCGCTTGAATTGAAAGGTTCTTGTGGACTACCCCAAGGCCGCCCATCTTGGCCATGGCTGCTGCCATTCTGCCTTCGGTCACCGTGTCCATCCCAGCGGAGATCAAAGGAATGTTCAGCTTCAAGTTTGGTGCCAGCTGGGTTGACAAGTCGACTTCGTTCGGCAGAACGTGACTTTCAGCTGGAATCAAGAGCACGTCGTCAAAAGTAATACCTTCTTTAGCAAATTTGGTTTCCCACAAAGACATGATTTTATCCTTTCAAACAATCGTTGATACTTTTTAATTAATCAACTTTACACGTTTTTCGCCGCCAGGTCAACAAAAAGCGAATTATTCACTGGTTTTTTTAATCTTTTAGAACTTTTTGCGCCAGATTAGAAATTTTTCAGCGAATCTGATTGAATTAATTCGGTTTTTGCTGTAAGATTTAGCAATAACTTAACAAATGTTTCTGCTTATATATCGCTGCGATACGGGTAGCAGTCTCTACCCGGAGCCGTAAACTCCGGACTATAGGTAAAGAAGGGCCGGTATTGCCTGCGCGGCTTCTTTTGCCTAGTTTGGTAAAAGGAGCCCTTTTCTTTTCTCGGAAGGAGTCACATGGAACTTTTAGAAGAACGCATTAAGAAGGATGGCGTCGTTTTACCAGGCAACGTCTTGAAGGTCAACTCATTCTTGAACCACCAGATCGATCCCCAATTGATGATGACCCTGGGCCAGGAATTCGCCCGCCTCTTCAAGGATGCAGGCGTCACCCGGGTCCTTACCGCTGAAGCCAGCGGGATCGCTCCCGGCATCATGGCCGCCTACTGCCTGGGCGTGCCGATGGTCTTTGCCAGAAAGAAGAAGCCTTCAACCGTCACTGACGCCGTCTACACCGCGGAAGTCTTCTCCTACACCAAGCAAGTGACCAACACCATTTCTGTTGAAGCCAAGTTCCTTGATGCCAATGACCGCATCTTAGTCATCGATGACTTCCTGGCCAACGGCGAAGCAGCCAAGGGCCTGATCTCCCTGGCTGAACAAGCCGGCGCTGAAGTAGTCGGCGTGGGCGTTGTCGTGGAGAAGGCCTTCCAGGGCGGCCACGACTGGCTGGTTAACCATGGCTACCACCTGGAAGCTTTGGCCAGCATCAAGGAATTCGCCGACGGGCAAGTTATCTTCAATTAATCTTTGACAGTGGGAGTTATTTACTAAAAATGGATCAAACACAAGAACCTTCACAAGGCCGCTCTTTTGTCCTGGGCCTGCAGCACCTTTTGGCCATGTACTCCGGGGCCGTGGCGGTCCCGATCTTGATCGGCAATGCCCTGCACTTTAACTCAGAGCAATTGACCTACCTGGTCTCCATCGACATCTTCATGTGCGGCCTGGCCACCCTCTTGCAGCTATTGCGCAACCGCTACTTCGGGATCGGCTTGCCAGTCGTTTTAGGCTGCGCCATCCAGGCTGTTGCTCCTTTGGAAATGATCGGGCAGAAGTACTCCATCGGCACCATGTACGGATCAATCATCGTGGCCGGGGGCTTCGTCTTCCTCATCGCCGGAGTCTTTTCCAAAATCAAAAGGCTCTTCCCGCCAGTTGTCACCGGGACCTTGATCACCACTATCGGCTTGACCTTGATCCCGGTCGGCATCCAGAACCTGGGCGGCGGGTCAGCCACTGCCAAGGACTTCGGTGACCCGAAGAACCTCCTGGTCGGCTGCGTCACTATCTTGGTGATCGTGGCTCTGCAAGCCTTCGCCAAGGGCTTCATCGCCTCAATCTCCATCTTGATCGGCCTCATCGTCGGCACTCTCCTGGCCGCCTGCCTGGGCATGGTTTCTTTGACCCCAGTTTCTGAAGCTGCCTGGCTGCACTTCCCGCAATTCTTCTACTTCGGCTTGCCAAAGTTTGAATGGTCATCCAGCTTGACTATGATGATCATCGCCCTGGTCTCCATGGTTGAATCAACCGGCGTCTTCTTCGCCTTAGGCGACCTCTTGGGCAAGGACATCACGGAAGATGACCTCAAGCGGGGCTACCGGGCTGAAGGGCTGGCCCAGATTTTCGGTGGTCTCTTCAACACCTTCCCTTACACCACATTCTCCCAGAACGTCGGCCTCCTGCAATTGTCCGGCATCCGGTCCAAGAGGCCGATCTACTGGACAGCCGGCCTCTTGATGGCCATGGGCCTTCTGCCAAAAGTCGGTGCCCTGGTCACCATCATACCAACGGCCGTTTTAGGCGGGGCCATGGTGGTCATGTTCTCCTCCATCGCCGTACAAGGGATCAAGATGCTGCTCAAGGTCGACTTCAGCGACAACCATAACCTCTTGATCGTGGCCATCTCCCTGGGCCTGGGCTTAGGCGTTTCCGTCTACCCAACCATCTTTCAGGCTCTGCCAAGTGAACTGCAGCTTTTCCTAGAAAACGGGATCGTCATCGCCTCTATCTCTTCCGTCCTTTTGAACTTGATCTTCAAGGGCAAAAAAGGACTGGACGAAAAATAACTTTTGCAATTAAACACAGATAAATCTCAGAAGCCTCCTTTACCATGAAGCGGGGCTTCTTTTTTGTCCTTAATCACTTAAAAGCAGGACGAAGCGCAAGTCGTCTAGCGCAATGACGTGTTCGCCAATCACCACCTTGTCTTCCGCGTAGCCCTGGACAAAGTCAACTATTTCCTCCGGCCGGTCTCCGTTTTCATCCACTTCCTTCAGCTGGACGGCCACCGGCCGCTGGTTGCCAAAAGCTTCTCCCAGCACTTTCCCGCACTCTTCCCGGCTCATTTCCGCCCGGTCGGGCACGCTTTTCTGCCTTGTCTCTTTATTGATCATGGCCGTGTGGTCGCTTAGGAAAAAGCCCGCCCACTTCTTCATCCCCCGGTCTTGATAATGGGCGAAAAAATCCGTCACCCGCTGGACCCGCTGGTCAAACTCCTTACTCATAGGCGTTGCCCCCATTGTGGCCGCCGACCAAGCGGCTTCTGGCAATTGCCGTGGCCCCTGACAAAAGGCTGGAGGCTCTGACGACACTGGCAAAACCATACTTCTTCCGTAATTTGTCGACCACCTGATCCCGCTTCTGCTGCTTGATCTGCTCGGCTGGAGGCAGGAAGAAGGTCAGCTGCTGGCAGCCGGCCGGCGCTAAATTGCTGTAGGTCACTCCCAGCCGTCTGACCGCCTGCCCCCGCCACTTTCTTCTGAAAAGGGCCCTGAGCTTGGCCACCAAATCGCTGGAAATATCAGTCGGCGTGATCTTCTCTTGAATGCTGAAGCCAGCTGGATCTGCCTCGTAGTCAGCGTAACCGATATAAAGACTGACCCGGCCAGCCAGCAAATGCTGGGCCCGGATTCTGGACGCGACCTGGTCGCCGATTTCCTGAATAACGATCTCAATTTCCCGCTGGTCTTCATAGTCCCGGCTTAAGATTTGGGAGTTTCCGTAGCTTTTGCTTTTGGGCCGGTACTTCTGCTTGATGATGCTCCGGTCCACTCCCTAGCTCATGGCAAAAAGCTGGTCGCCGATCACTCCGAACTCCTTCTTCAAAATAGCCGGATCGCTGTGGGCCAGGTCATACATATTGTTGATCCCCAGCCGGCGCAGGTGGTCGGCCGTCTTGACATTGATCCCCCAGACGTCTTCCAGCTTGGGAATCTTCCAGATAGTATCGGGCACGTCAATATAGTGCCAGCAAGCAATCATCGAAGTCCGGTGCTTGGCGGAAATGTCCATGGCCAGCTTGGCCAAAAGGGGGTTCTCCCCAATCCCGCAAGTCGTGTACAGGCCCAGGCTGTCGTGAATATCTTTTTGAATCTTCCGGGCCACCAGATAAGGATCATCCCCAAACAGGTGCCAGGACTCAGTCATATCGATCATGCTTTCATCAATCGAATAGACATGGATATCCTCATCCGCCGCGTACTTGCGGAAAATCTGCAAAACCTCCATGCTGCGCTTGATGTAAAGATTCATATGCGGCTCAACCAGCATCAGGTCCGGGGCCTGGTCTTTAGGCGGCAAGTCTCTGGCCCGCATGACATTGCTCAGGCCGTACTTTTTCTTGGCCAAAGGCGAGGCAGCCATAATCAAGCCCGACCCCCAGTCAGTCCCCGGCTGCTGGGACACGACGGCTAAAGCGACTTCCATTGGGTTCAGGCCCAGGCGCAGGGCCTCGCAGGAGGCATAGAAAGATTTGTTGTCGATCATGAAAATAACCCGGTGGGGCTCATAGCGGTAATCGTACATCAAAATCCACTTCTTTCTTGAACGTTTGTTCTAATAAATTATATCGAACTTTTGTTCTAAAAAGCAAGCAAACAGAAAATAAAAGCAAAAATAAAAAGAGGCCTCAGCCTCTTTTTACAAAATTCAGTTTAATAGTCGCCGTTCATGATCGTGTTCTTAACGATCACGTAGTCGACCCGCTTGATTGATTCCAGGTCCCGGCCACCGGCGTAAGAGATGGAAGACTGCAGGTCTTCCTTCATTTCTTCCAAAGTGTTAGCGATGCTGCCCCGGTAAGGGACCAGCATCTGCTTGCCTTCAACGTTGCGGTAGGCGCCCTTTTGCACTTCACTGGCTGAACCCCAGTATTGCTTGTAGGTCTTGCCGTCGATCTTAATCACGTTGCCCGGGGACTCTTCATGCCCGGCCAGCATTGACCCGATCATGACCATGCTGGCCCCGAAGCGGACAGACTTGGCGATGTCACCGTTGTGGCGAATCCCCCCGTCAGCGATCAAAGGCTTTCTGGCCACCTTGCTGCACATTCTGAGGGCAGCCAGCTGCCAGCCGCCAGTCCCGAAACCGGTCTTGAGCTTGGTGATGCAGGCCTTGCCCGGGCCAACCCCCACCTTGGTAGCGTCCGCGCCGGCATTTTCCAGTTCCCGGACGGCTTCCGGCGTTGCCACGTTGCCGGCCGTCAAGAAGGTGTCCGGCATTTTTTCCTTAATATACTTGATCATGTCGATCACGTAGACTGAGTGCCCGTGGGCCACGTCGATCGTGGTGTATTCCGGGATCAAGTCCTTTTCCACCAGTTCGTCGATGAAGTCATATTCATCGTCTTTGATGCCGACGGAAATCGATGCAAAAAGTCCCTTCTCATGCATCATCTTGATGAAGTCAGCCCGCTTTTCGGGCTGGAAGCGGTGCATAACATAGTAATAGCCATTTTGGGCCAGCCAGACCGCCAGCTTTTCGTCAATGACGCTTTCCATATTGGCGGGAACGACTGGGATCTTGAAAGTTCGGTTTCCAAACTTGACGCTCGTGACACATTCCTTCCGGCTCTTCACGATGGCCTTGTTGGGCACCAGTTGGATATCATCATAGTCAAAAGCTTCCATGCTGAAATAATTGTTCATTTTTTGCCAGCTCCTTTTTTAAAGTACCTTTGATACTTTACTGACATTTCCCATAAAAGTCAAGATTTATTCGAACTATTCACGAACGTTCTGAAAATATTATTCGGATTTCATGTTGACTAATTGCCCGGTAAATGCTAACCTTTCTAACGTAAGTTCTACGAAATATTTTTTGAGGTGAAAAAATGACATCAATCGCAGTTGTCGGCAGCCAATGGGGCGACGAAGGCAAGGGTAAGATTACAGACTTTTTAGGGACGACGGCAGACCTGTCAGTTCGCGCTAACGGCGGTAACAACGCTGGCCACACGATCGACTTTGACGGCAAGGAATTCAAGATGCGCTTGATTCCATCTGGTATCTTCGCGGCTAAATTGGGCGCCGTGATCAGCAACGGGGTGGTTATCAACCCTAAAGTCCTCCTGGGCGAACTGAACAACTTGGAAAAGAGCGGGATCGACACAAGCAATTTGAAGATCTCCAACCGCGCTCACATCATCATGCCTTACCACATAATGCAAGACACTTATGAAGAAGAAGCCAAGGGCAACCTGAAGGTCGGCACCACCAAGAACGGGATCGGGCCAACTTACATGGACAAGGCTTCCAGAATCGGCATCCGGGTCTGCGACCTGATCGATCCGGAAACTTTTGCGGAAAAGCTCCGCTTCAACCTGGAAAGAAAGAACGCCCTCTTCACCAAGGTTTACGGCAAGCCAGCCATGGACTTTGACGAAATCTACAACGAGTACGTTGAATATGGCAAACGGATCGCCAAATACGTTTGCGACACTTCCCTCTACGTCAACGACGCCCTGGACAGGAACGAAAAGGTCCTCTTTGAAGGTGCCCAAGGGATCATGCTGGACATCGACCAGGGTACCTACCCATTCGTAAGTTCTTCTAACTCAGTTTCCGGCGGGATCGCTTCCGGCAGCGGGATCGGGGCTAACCGGATCAAGACTGTCCTGGGCATCTGCAAGGCCTACACTACCAGAGTTGGTGCCGGCCCGTTCCCAACTGAACTGCACGATGAAACCGGCGACAAGATCCGGGACATCGCCCACGAATACGGTACTGTTACTGGCCGTCCGCGCCGGGTTGGCTGGTTTGACTCAGTTGCCCTCCGTCACGCCAAACGCGTAGCCGGCATCAACGCCTTGAGCTTGAACCTGCTGGACGTCTTCAGCGGCTTTGACAAGATCAAGATCTGCGTGGCCTACGACTTAAACGGCAAGCAAATTGACTACTACCCAGCCAGCTTGAAGGAAGTTGAAGCCTGCCAGCCAATTTACGAAGAACTGCCAGCCTGGGAAGAAGACATCACCGGCGCCAAGAGCTGGGAAGACCTGCCAGAAAAGGCCCAGGCCTTCGTCAAGCGGATCAGTGAAATCACTGGCATCCCTGTCGTGACTGTTTCTGTCGGCCCAGACCGGGAACAAACCATCGTTTTGCAAGACCCATGGACTCTGTAAGACGGTAAAAAAGCTATCAACACAAAAACCGTTTCGCCAGGCGAAACGGTTTTTCTTGTCTTTATATTTTCTTCTGCTGTTTGCTACTTGACCGACAAAATGGTCACTTCATAGTCCCCCATTGGGGCTTTAACCGTCACCCGGTCTCCGGCCTTGTGCTTCATCAGGGCGTGGCCCAAAGGCGAGTCAAAGGGCAGTTTTCCATCCCCTACGGCCTCTTCCATCCGGCCGACGATCCGGTATTCTTCAACCTCCTGGTCGTCTTCATAGCGGATTTCCACCTGCTTGCCCAGGTTGACCTTGCCGTCGTTGACCGTTTCGATGACTTCCGCGTATTTCAGCTGCTTGTTCAAATAGCGGACCCGGCTGTCCAGGTGGCGGAGTTCTCTTTTAGCGGTTGAATATTCAGTGTTTTCGGACAAGTCGCCCAGGGCCCGGGCCTCCTTCAGGTTCTGCACCCGGCGGGGCCGGTCAGCCTTCAAGGCCGCGATCTCGTCTTCAATCTGCTTGTAGCCCTCGGGGGTCATTTTCTGATAATATACCATGCTTGCCAGTCGCCTTTCACTTCCATTTTTAAATCATTATAGCCCGCCCAGGTCTTTTTGCCAAAAATTTTATTTAGCAGTCAAAAAAGCTGAATGCTAATTACGCCATTTTTCCCAAAAGGGACTATAATATAGTTGTCGGGAAAGAAAGCAGCTCCACCGCTTCCCTCCCCGCCTCTGTTTATAAAAGGCAATTTTAATAATTTGTTGAAGGGGAGTTTTAGATTATGACTAATGATTTAATGAACCGTTACAACGACTTGTTCGATCAGATAGGCGGCTGGCTTGACAACTCCAAGGACTTATTGGACAGCCACGCTTTCAGAAACATTTTGCAGTCAGACGTTGCTGAAGATGAGCACGAATACACCGTCAAGATCGACGTGCCGGGGATGAGCAAGGATGACATCCACCTCTCCTACACTGACGGGATTTTGACGATTTCCGCCCACCGTAGCACTTTCAAGGATGACAGCGACAAGAAGAAGAACATCTTGCGCCAGGAACGCAGCGAAGGGTCAGTTTCCAGAAGCTTCAGCCTGCCGAACGTTGACAAGAAAGGCATTAGCGCCAAGCTTGACGGGGGCGTTTTGACGGTTACCCTGCCAAAGGCAGCTCCAGAAGAAAACGAAGACACGATTACTATCGAATAAGCCCAGAGTGCTTAGAGAAGCCCGCGAGGGCTTCTTTTTTGTCCTCTTTAGCGTAAGATTATTCTATAATCATCTATTGCTAAAGGAGATTTTTCATGTCACACGAATTAAGCCCCCAGCTGCTGGAATCCTTCAGCCGGGACTTCAACGCTGATCCTAAAAATCAAGTAATTTCCCGGGCCGCCAGAAGAAGCGGCCTCTTGGAAGCCGCCTACAACCCGGCCGTCAGCCAGCGGCTGAACCGGACTTTTTCTATCGAGCTGGACACTGACAATGTCACCAACCAGCAGCAATCCGGCCGCTGCTGGCTCTTTTCAACCTTGAACGTGGTCCGGCACAATTTTGGCAAGGCCAACAAGGCTAAGAACTTCACCTTCTCCCAGAGCTACAACTTTTTCTGGGACAAAATTGAACGGGCCAACTACTTCTACGACCGGATCATTGCGACGGCTGACCGGCCTTTGACTGACCGGACGGTCCGCGGCTACTTTGACTGGTGCCAGACCGATGGCGGTCAGTGGCACATGGCGGCTTCCCTCATCGCCAAATACGGGGTGGTGCCGTCTTATTCCATGCCGGAAAGCTTCAACAGCAACCACAGCCAGGCTTTGGACATGGTTTTGGCCGACAAGGAAAGAAAAGACGCCTTGACCCTGCGCCGGCTGGCGCAAGCAGGCGACCAGGAAAAGTTGGAGGCGGCCCGGACCGACTTTTTAAGCCAGATCTACCGGATCATGGCTACGGCCTTGGGTGAACCGCCAAAGACTTTTGACCTGGAATTCAGAGACGACGACAAGAACTACCACTTGGATAAGGGCTTGACTCCGGTCCAGTTCTACAAAAAGTACTGCGCGACCGACCTGGACGACTATGTGGTTTTGGCGAATGCCCCAGACCATGAAATGAACCGGGTCTTGCACCTGGGCTTTGAAGACAACATTAAGGGCGGCTACCCTAACCTCTTCATCAACGTGCCGATGGAATATCTGGAAGACGCGGCGATTGCCCAGCTGAAGGACGGAGAAGCTGTTTGGTTCGGCAATGATGTTGGCCGGCAGATGGACCGCAAGACCGGCTTCATGGACCTGGATCTCTACCAGCTGGACCAGCTTTTGGACATCGACAGCCACTTATCCAAGGCTGACCGCCTGGCGACCGGGATCGGGGAATCTTCCCACGACATGGCCCTGGTCGGCGTTGACGTGGACGGCGGGCAAGTCCGGCAATGGAAGGTGGAAAACTCATGGGGCGACAAGTCCGGGGAAAAGGGCTACTTCACCATGAGCGCTGACTGGTTCAGAGAATACACCTACGAGGTCGCCGTGCAAAAGAAGCACGTGCCGGCTGAAATCCTGGACCTGCTCAAGAATCAGCCGATCGAACTTGATCCTTGGGATTCCTTAATTTAAGCAGGTATGTTAACATTGACTTATTAATATTAAAACAAAAGGAGAAAAAATATGAGTCATGAATTAACTCTGCAGGAATTGGCGGAATTCAGCGCCAATTTCAATGCTGACCCGAAGAACCAAGTCATCGCCCGCGCTGCCGCCAGAAGCGGTGTTCTGGAAGCTTCCTACAATGAACGCGTGGCTGGCCGCCTGACCCGGGTCTTTTCAACTGAATTGCCAACGGACAACGTCACCAACCAAAAGCAGTCCGGCCGCTGCTGGCTTTTCTCAACCTTGAACGTCTTGCGCCACGACTTCGGCGCCAAGCATAAGGCCAAGAACTTTACCCTGTCCCAAAGCTACAACTTCTTCTGGGACAAGCTGGAAAGAGCCAACCTTTTCTATGAAAAAGTGATCGAAACCGCTGATAAACCATTAGACGACCGGGAAGTCCGCAGCTACTTCGACTTCGCCGGCCACGACGGCGGCCAATGGCACATGGCCGTCTCTTTGGTCAAGAAGTATGGTGTCGTGCCAAGCTACGTTATGCCTGAAAGCTTCAACACTTCCGCTACTAACGGTTTGGCCAGCGCCCTGGCTGACAAGGAAAGAAAAGACGCCCTGGCCTTGCGCCGCCTGGCTCAAGCAGGTGACCAGGAAGGGCTGGAAAAGGCCCGCAAGACCTTCTTAAACGAAATCTACCGGATGGTTGCCATCGCCGTTGGTGAACCGCCAAAGACTTTTGACCTGGAATACAGAGACGACGACAAGAACTACCACCTGGAAAAGAACTTGACCCCAGTCTCCTTCTTCAACAAGTACTTTGACGTCGACCTGGACGACTACGTGGTCTTGACCAACGCCCCAGACCACGAATACGGCAAGCTCTACCACCTGGGCGCTGAAGACAACGTTGAAGGCGGCAGCCCGATCCTCTTCTTGAACGTGCCGATGGAATACCTGGAGCAAGCCGCTGTTGCCCAATTAAAGGACGGGGAAGCTGTCTGGTTCGGCAATGATGTTGGCCGGCAGATGGACCACAAGACCGGCTACCTGGACACTGACCTCTACAAGCTGGAAGACCTCTTTGCCGTTGACCTCAGCTTGTCCAAGGCTGACCGCCTGGCAACCGGCGTTGGTGAAGTTTCCCACGCCATGACCCTGGTCGGGGTTGATGAAGATAAGGGCGACATCCGCCAATGGAAGGTGGAAAACTCCTGGGGCGACAAGTCCGGGGAAAAGGGCTTCTTCGTCATGAGCCACAACTGGTTCAAGGAATACGTCTACGAAGTCGTTGTCCACAAGAAATACTTGACCAAGGACCAGCAAGAGTTGCTCTCTTCAACTCCTGTTGAACTTGCTCCTTGGGACTCATTAGCCTAATGGGTACGCTGATTATCGTCGGCTTGATCTCGCTCGTCATACTGGGCCTGGTCATCGCCGCCCTTCACCGGGATTAAGCACGAAAAAACCGCTCAAGTTCTGTTAGAGAACTGAGCGGTTTTTACTTTGGACTTAATCCTTGCTCTTAAACTGGTCGCCGGCTAAAGTCCGGTAGAACTCAGCGTGAGCCGCGTTGTAGTAAGGCACCAGCCAGAGGAAGCCGATCCCCAAGGACAGGCCGGCCAGAATGTTCCAGCCGATAAAGCTCAATTAGAAGAACGAAAAATAGACGAAACACAAAAAAGAGAGCTCCAGCGAGCTCTCTTTCTTTATTTGATTTGCTTTATCAAACTACTTCTCGTAGCTTTGGGCAACCTTTTCGTAGTAGGCAACTTCATCGTCAGTACACTTAACAAAGTGGCCTGGACGGATTTCGTGCATGGACCGTTGATCGTCCTTACCGTCGCCTTCGAACTTGCCGTATTCGTAATCGATCCGCTTCCGGGATCGTTCGATTTCCGGGTCTGGTTGCGGCACGGCAGAGATCAAACTCTTGGTGTAGTCGTGCAGCGGGTGGTCGTAAACTTCGTCAGCACTGCCGACTTCCAGCAGCTTACCGTAGTGCATAACCCCGATCCGGTCAGAGATGAACTTAACCATGGACAAGTCGTGGGCGATGAAGAGGTAAGTCAAGTCATGCTGCTTCTTCAAGTCGATCATCAAGTTGACAACCTGGGCTTGAATGGACACGTCCAAGGCTGAAATAGGTTCGTCGGCCACGATGAATTTCGGTTCAACGGCCAAGGCCCGGGCGATCCCGATTCTTTGCCGCTGACCACCGGAGAATTCGTGTGGGAAACGGGAAGCGTGGTTACGGTTCAGACCAACCGTTTCCAGCAGGTCTTCGACCCGCTTGCGCCGTTCTGCCTTGTCCTTAACCAAGTGGTGGATGTCCAGCCCTTCCGCGATAATGTCTTCAACCGTCATTCTTGGGTTAAGGGAAGCGTATGGGTCCTGGAAGATCATCTGCGCGTCGCGGCGGAAAGCCAATTGTTCGTCGCGGCCATGTAGCTTGGCCACATCCTTGCCTTCAAAGAGGACTTCACCGGCCGTTGGCTTGTACAGCTGCAAAATTGACCGGCCAGTGGTAGTCTTACCAGAACCTGATTCACCAACCAGGCCGAAGACTTCACCTTCATAGATGTCGAAGCTGACGTCGTCGACACCCTTGGTGACGGTGCGTCCGTTCTTGAAGTATTGCTTCAAGTGCTTGACCTCTAAAATCTTTTTTCTTTCTTCTGGCATATTCTGCTTCTCCTTTAATCCTCGTCAGCTGCTTGCAGTTCCTTGTAGTGTTCCCAGCGACGCACGATTTCATCAGGCGGAGTAACCTTTGGCGCGTCTGGGTGCAGGAGCCAGGTAGCAGCTTGGTGGGTTTCTGAAACCTTGAAGAACGGCGGCTTCATTTGCGCGTCGATCTTCATCGCGTACTTGTTTCTCGGGGCAAATGGGTCGCCCTTTGGCGGATCAAGCAAGTCTGGCGGGGTCCCTGGAATTGATTCCAGCTTTTCACTGGTCAGGGTCGGCATGGAGTTGATCAAGCCCCAAGTGTAAGGGTGTTGCGGGTTGTAGAAGATTTCGTCAACCGTCCCCTTTTCCAAAAATTCCCCGGCGTACATAACATTAACGCGGTCAGCCATCCCGGCAACGACACCCAAGTCGTGGGTGATGAAGATGATGGAAGTCTTGACCCTCTTTTGCAAGTCCTTCATCAAGTCCAGGATTTCAGCTTGCACAGTAACGTCCAAGGCAGTAGTTGGTTCGTCAGCCAAAAGAATTTCCGGTTCACAGATCAAGGCAATGGCGATAACGATTCTTTGCCGCATACCACCAGAGAATTGGTGCGGGTATTGGTTGATTCTTTCTTCAGCGTTCGAAATACCAACGGCCTTCATCATTTCCAAGGCCTTAGCCCAGGCTTCCTTCTTCGAAGCGCCCTTGTGCTTGATCAATGGTTCAGCAATCTGCTGGCCGATCTTCATGGTCGGGTCCAAAGAAGTCATTGGGTCCTGGAAGATCATGGCGATCTGGTTACCACGGATCTGCTGCCATTCCTTTTCGGAAATCTTCAGCAGGTCCTTGCCGTGGAAAAGGATTTGCCCACCCATGATCTGGGAGTTCTTGGCCAAAAGGCCGATGATGCTCCGGGTGGTAACGGACTTGCCTGAACCGGATTCACCAACGATCGCTAAAGTTTCACCTTCATCAAGGTGGAATGAAACGTCACGAATGGCCTTAACTTCACCAGCGTAAGTGTGGAAGTCAATCTTTAAGTTTTTAACGTCTAAAATTCTATTTGCCATATGTTCGTCTCCCTTATCTTTGGCCCTTAGGGTCGAAGGCATCACGCAGACCGTCGCCGAGCAGGTTAAAGGCAATCATCAAAACGCAGAGGACTGCTGCTGGGTACCACATTTGGTATGGCAGGAACTGGAAGTTCTTCTGCCCTTCGTTCAAAAGCACACCCAGGGAAGTTTCAGGCGCGGAAATACCGATACCGATGAAACTCAGGAAGGCTTCGAAGAAGATGGCACCCGGGATGGTGTACATGGTTTGAATGATGATGATACTGGACAGGTTTGGAATCAGATGCTTGGTAGCGATCTTAAAGGTTGATTCACCCAAGGACCGGGCTGCCAGAACGTATTCTTCATTCTTCAGCGACAAGGTCTCGGCCCGAATCTGCCGAGCCATGGTCGTCCATGAGGAAATGGCCAGGGCCAAGATGATGGAAGTGATGCCGGGCTTCAAGACAACCAGCATCAGCACCACGATAACCAGGGTAGGAACTGAAGAAATGATTTCGATAATCCGTTGCATGATGTTGTCAGTCATGCCGCCCTTCCAACCGGAGATGATCCCGTAGGTAACCCCGATGGCCAGGTCGAAGAAGGCCGCAACCACGGCAACGATCAAGGAGATCTTGGTACCGTAGATGATTCTTTGGGCCAATGACCGGCCCAGGTAGTCGGTCCCGGCAACGAAGTACTTGCCAGCTGGCACTGAAGAGTAAGCATCAGTCCAAACGCCGTTTTGCTTGATCTTCCCGTTCAAGCCGTTGAGCCAGTCAAAGCCCTTCCACTTGGCCGGGAGGTTGGCGTATTGCGGAGCTGACTTAACCAAGCTGGAGTTGTTGATCCAGAAGCTGGAACCAAAAGCGATAACCACCATCACGATGATGATCACAGCGGAAATCATGGCTGCCTTGTTGCTCTTGAATCTGATCCACACGTTCTGCATGAAAGAAAGTGAGGGACCAGAAATGTGTTCCGCGCTTTGCATGTCACCCTTTTCCACGTGTTCAAAGGATTCAGGTGTGATCTTTACGTTACTTGCGTCTTGATCCATTGATTTTAACCTCGCTTTCCGTTAGTCAGTCAGTCTGATCCGTGGGTCGATCAGACTGTACACGATGTCAGTGAGCAGCAGGATTACCACCAAACCGAAGCAGTAAACCATACTTACACCCATGATGGTCGGGTAGTCGTTAGTCAGGATTGACTTGGTGAACTGTTCCCCGATCCCAGGAATGTTGAAGATGTTTTCGATAACCATTGAACCAGTCATCAAAGCAACGGCGTATGGCCCGATCAAGGTAACCAATGGAATCATTGAGTTACGCAGGGTGTGCTTTCTGATGACTTCGATCCGGCTAAGCCCCTTGGCCTTGCCCAGTTCAACGTAGTCGGAACTCAAGGTGTCGACCATTTCCGTTCTGATAAATCTGGCTGTTTCGGCCAGCGGCCCTACCGAGAGGGCGATAGTCGGCATTATCGTCTGTGCTGCTTCACCCCAGCCAGCGATTGGGAACCAGCCCAGCTTCAGGCCGATGTAGTATTGAAGCAATACCGCCAGAACGAAGTTAGGAACTGACTTACCGATGATAGAAACGATCGTCGCGGTGGAGTCGATCCAGGTACCTTGGTTCACAGCCGCGATTGAGCCGATTATGATCCCCAGGATAATCCCGACAACCAGAGCTTGCAGACCCAATTGAGCAGAAGCGCCCAAACGCGCCCCGATCAAGCTAGAAACAGGCTGGTTGCTGTATTGGAAGGAAATCCCAAAGTCACCATGCGCAGCTCCAGCCAGGTAAGTGATGTATTGTTCAATAACAGGTTTGTCCAAGCCGTATTGCTTGTTCATAATTGCCTTTTGGGTAGCCGTCATCTTTGCTTCGTTGGCGTACGGAGAACCTGGCATCATCTTCATTAAGAAGAAGGTAATCGTCGCAACGAGGAACAAAGTGAGGATCATGTAGAAAATACGTTTTAGTAAGTATTTAGCCATAGTATTGCTCCTTACACTTTTTCGCTTTAATCAGCATTACATTTTTAATATTTTCTTATTATACCAAAAAATAAAGAAATTACCATACGATAATATAAAACTGTGCCCCTAAAAGTCAAGCACTACGGGCTTTTTGTCCGTTTTTCCCATCATTTGGCAACTAACTTAAACTTTGATTTTTTCTTTTTGAGTCTATCTGGAACTTAGACTGACCCTTTTTAAATAAGTGTTCGGCTAAGATAAAAATATTAGTCTTTTTTCCTGTAAAAACTAATTTTCTTAACTTTCAGCCAGCAGACATCTTTAGTGGCCTCCCTCCTTTAGCCCAAAAAATATCCTATTCCCGGACATAACCCCCGGAATAAAGAAAAAGTTGAGCGTTATTGCTAACGTCTCAACTTTCAATTATACCACGGTTAAATTTTAATCTTTAACCGCGTAAGTTGTCTTAAAGTCTGGGTATTCGCCGTTGAAGACCAGGTTCTTGATATTTGGTCTGATCATCCAGGCCTGACCCATGTGGTAAAGCGGGCTGATAGCTTCCTGGTCGATTAGGATCTTTTCCGCCTTGAGCAAGGCCTTGCGGCGCTTGGTCTTGTCCATGGTCAAGGAAGCCTTGACAGCCTTATCGTATTCCTTATTAGACCACTTGCCGAAATTGTAAGTCTGTCCTGACTGCATGTAAGCCAGGAAGTGATATGGGTCCGGGAAGTCGCTGGTCAAGCCGCCCAAAACGACATCAAAGTTATTGGCAATTTGGCGGGAAACCCGGGTTGTCTTTGGCAGGTTGTTGACGGAAACGGTCATCTTGCCGCCAAAAGCCTCAGTCAAGGCACTCTGGATGAATTCCGTCTGCTTCTTGTAGCTGTCGTCGTCGTCAGCCATCAGAGTAAAGGAAACCTTCTTGACGCCCAGTTCCTTCAAGGCCTTCTTGAAGTAACTGCGGGCGGACTTGAGGTCGTATTCCACGTACTTGTTCACGCTGGAGTTGGCACTTTCCGCTTCCTGGGCAAAATTCTTCCCGTCTAAAACCACGTTGGTGGCTGAGAAGGTCTTGGCCTGGGTGTTGTAGGTACCGATCGTGGACAAGAGCTGCTTGCGGTTGATAGCCATGGAGATGGCTCGGCGCAAGTTAGCATTACGGAAGATCTTTTTCTTCTTGTAGTTGTAGCAGAGGTAGGTGGTGTTGCCCAAGGTCAGAACCCGGTAGCCCTTCTTGCCCTTCATGCTCTTGGCTGCCTGGGTGTCCAGGATAGCCGCGTCCAGCTTCCCGGTCTGGTAGAGGTTGTAGTCAGTTGACGGGGTCTTCTGGACACTGTAGTTGATCGTCTCCAGCTTAACTGCCTTCTTATCCCAATAATACGGGTTCTTAGCCAGCTTCCAGGTCAGGTTGGACCCAGTCCAGCCCACGGACTTGAAAGGCCCGTTGTAGACGGCATAGGCGGATTTGGTACCGTAGCGCTTGCCGTACTTCTTGACAGCTTTGGAGTCCAGCGGCTTCAAGCTGATGGCCGTAACGACCTTAAAATAAGGAATCTTCTTTTCAAAAGTCACAACCAGCTTGTATTTGCCTTCGGCCTTGACACCCAGGCTGGACGGCTTCTTCTTGCCTTCAGAGATCTTGATAGCATTCTTGATGCCTTCGTAGTTGTTGACCTGGCTGGAAGCAGTCTTGGGGTCAACCTGCCGGCGCCAGGCATAAACGAAATCTTCCGCCGTTACCGGGTCCCCGTTTGACCACTTGGCGTCCTTTCTCAAGTAAAAGGTCCAGGTCAAGCTGTCTTTAGAGGTCGTGCTCTTGGTAGCCACGCCCGGAACGGTTTCGGAGTTTTCGCCCAGCCGGTAGAGGCCTTCATAGGTATTGGCGATCTGTTCCTCACTGGCTGTATCGTCGGCCTTGGCCGGGTCCAGGCTTTCCAGTTCAGAAGTGGTCATCCAGTTGATTGACTTTTCATAGCCGCTGCTGGACACAGGCTTGGCTGACTTGGTCGCGGTCTTGCTGCAGGCTGCCAGCAAGAAGGCGCCGGATACGGCGACAGTTGCCGTCAGAAGCTTTTTAAAATTACTCACTGTTTTGTCCTCTCTTGGTCAAAAAGCTTTTTTGTAAAACACATTTTTAGCAGTTCATCAGCATCTAATCGTTTTTTTTCATTATAGAAGTTTTCCAGGCTTTTGACAATTCTAAATTCACCGGCAAAGAGAAATAGCCAGAATTGTATATAGCAAAAAGAAAACGGAGCCAGGGCTCCGTTTTCTAAAAAATCTGTCAGCTTAATTTGCTGCTTTCCAGACTACTTAAACTACTTGATGTAGGCTTCCTTAAAGTTGTAAGGTGAGCCGGTACCGTTGAAGACAACGCCCTTGACGCTGGGGGAGCTTCGTTGGTGTAGTACAGCGGGGTAACCCCTTGGTCTTCCAGCAGGGCCCGTTCAGCGGCCACCATTGCCTTCCAGCAGGTTGCGGTTGACCCAGTGGTCTTGGACAGGGAAACGTTCTTGTTGTAGGCAGTTGATTCCCACTTGCCGTAGTTGTAGGCGTTGCTCTTGGTCAAGAGGTCCAGGAAGGAGATTGGGTCGGCGAAGTCGGCGCTCCAGCCGGAGACAACGATGTCGAAGTTGCCGGCAGTTGACCGGGACAGACGGGTCTTGAACGGCAGGT
>PPYF01000089.1_pt1 | contig 44532 bp, 80 predicted proteins | sample 1559871 | NCBI WGS metagenome assembly PPYF01 (sample SAMN08240021, study PRJNA423297) | Human gut metagenome, whole genome shotgun sequencing project.
TCCTCAGCTCATGGTTCCGACTACTACGGCCCATAGCGGACTCTCACCGCCTAGCTAATACCCATGCCGAGCGCACATACAAAAAGGGCAACACGCTATACACTAACGCATTACCCTAATTACTATTATTATTTTTTAATTCTTGCATTCTGTTATTAATTAATTCAGAAAAAAATTCTAGTTCGTCAATCCTTGCATCATTCAATAGAAAATTTTTAGCACGTGATTTTTTCTGATTGCGATAAACTTCTTTTTTATGTTTTTCTTGGTAACGTTTATTACTTTCTAAAACATTACGGGGCGTTTTATTTGCCAAACTTGCCACCCTTTCTATGATTATTATTGTTATTATTTTTTAATGCGATAATTACTTGATGTTGTCTATAAATATATCTAATTAGTAAAATACTTATAATAATTAATATTATACTGATTAATAGATTCATTCTTGCATTACCCCCTATAAATGTTACAATATATAAAAAGGGAAAGTAATTGAATACTTTCCCGTGTAAACTAATTATTATCGTTGTCTTTGTGTTGGTCGCGCAAAGACTTTTTTAATTCGCTTTTAATTTTCAAGTGATTAATAATAACTTTCTGAATGTTAATTATTAACACTAATATTAAATTAAAAGCAATTAAACGACTGTTTAAGCTATCAAACACGCTTACACCTCTTTTCTAACACTTATTTTAAAAGCGTAGATGATAACGTGTTGATAAGCTTTTTAATAGCTTACGTATATTATAATAACACAATCCTTCATGTTGTCAACATTAATGTTTATTTTTCTTTATCAGTTTTCTATTATATTTTTTCTTTCCTTATATAGAAATAAAAAGGGGTGTTATTTTCTATTCTGTTAGGGGCGTGAGTATGTTATAATAGCCTTAAGGCTATACAAAAAGAGGTGAGTAATTTTGGTAAGTGAAGCACAAAAAGAAGCAACAAAAAAATATCGTGCTGAAAATCCACTGAAAAAAACATACTGGGACCGCAAGGGTCAGGCGAGGGGATTTATTACTGTAGATTTAAAGCGCAATACTAAACTAGCCCAAGCAATCAATGAAAATAGAATACAATATATAAACGACCTAAAAGAATTACAAGGCGATATACAACAACGCTTAAAGGACTTACAACAATAGCATTTTCTCGCTATTGTTTTTTATTTTAAATTTATGCTTGACTTCATAGACTTAAGTCTATATAATTAAAATCGTCAAAAGGACAACGGCAACAATTAAACATCGAACTTCAAAATTAATTTGAAAAAAGATGTTGACAATATATAGACTTAAGCCTATAATAAAGACACAAACTTAATAAACGAGTTCAAAAAGTGAGTTCACTCAGCTATATTACTTGTCGCCGAGGTCAACCACTTAAAAGAATTCAAAAATTAAGGATTGACAATATAGACTTAAGGCTATATAATAAAAGCCGTAAAGTTGATTAAGAAAACAAAAATAGCAGTCATCGAACTAGCATAGGTTTTCAAAAATAATCAAAATTACTTCTTGACAAAATATAGACTTAAGTCTATAATAAAGACACGATAAAGAAACAAGCAATCGCAAACCTTGAGCGATTAACAAATAAAAGGTTGATTTATATAGACTTAAGTCTATATAAAATGTTCAAACTAATTGGAAAGTTACCAATTCAAAAAACGTTAGTAAGTCGCACTGAAATAAGACTGTACCGAAAAGGGTCTGGATAAGGCGTTATTATCACCTAGGGTTATGGTGAAAGCTACCCAACAAGGCTATGCAACGGGTGAAGGATCAGGGCACGTGGAGAGCATGGTGCTAATTCTACAGACTGGGCGTAAACGTTACCGTTAAAGAATGACCTCCACAAAGTGGGAAATAATTACAACGGCGAACCTTGAAAATTAAATAAAACTTGTGAACTCTACCAAGGAAGAAGTGAAATGCTTAAAAATTGGATAGCGAACGCAAGGCGGGTTATATGGTGACAGCATAAGAACTCGTGAGTGTGAACCATAAAAGGGGAAGATTAGCCTATTAAGTGGGGCTTGAACTGGACGGGGTTTATACGCACAAACACTGACGACACTTAACAGACACTATTAATTGTTTTTAGAGAGCCTTATCAACACGATAAGACTCTATATAAAGCGATTAATAATAACCGCTGAAACGAATTAGAAAGGTTTTGATATTATGATGTCACAAAAGGAACTACAAAAATACGCTGAACAGGATTACAAGTTGGTTGATCCTGAATACATTAAGCAATTAGAACAGGATAGCGAAAAACTAATCAAGTTTAAGAAGTACAGTATTTTAGCTGCATTCATTGCAGTTATTGTTATTGCAATGACGCTTCCGCTTTTACGGGCGCTATTGACGAATCTACTAAACTAATGTAATCTTACACTATTAATCACAACGAAAATACTAAAATATATTAATTAAGGGGTAAATATCATGAAAATTAAAGTATTTGTATCAAACTTGGCAAAGTATAACGATGGTGAACTTACTGGACAATGGTTTGACTTACCAGTTGACGACGTGAACGTAGACATTCTGGACAAGCTAGACTTAGGCGGCGATAGCGAGTTGGGGTATCGCGATGAATGGTTTATTAGTGATTATGAAGCGCCGTTCTCAATCAGTGAAGATGGTAGCGCTCTTTACGGACTTAACGAATTAGCTGAAGCGTTGGAAAACTTTGACACTATCGAGGACGTATACAACGCCCTAGATGATCGTGAAGCAACCGGCTGCGAGGATGTATACGATTTTGATGATGATTTCTTTGACACTATGTTTTCAAGTAAGCAAGAAGTAGCGCGGGCCGTGTTCTTTGGCGATATTCACAATTGGCTTGACCCTTACATCTTTATTAACGGTTGCGGTAATTGTGAAAGCATGACCGAATACGACTATCAAGAAATGCTTAATAATCATGCCGATGAAATTATTGAAGAATTTAAGAATGAGAACGTGTAAACCACACAATACAACTACTCGGAGGACAAATAACCATGAAGAAAAATATTGCAATTGTAATGCTTGCTATCATCGCACTTGTATGCTTTGGGGGCTGGGTACATTCAGCACAAGAAGCCGACTCAAATTACAAGGTAATGATGAGTGAAGCGAAAATTATTCGTCAACTCAAAGGTATTAAATAAAAGAATTTATCACTATTAATTACTTGACAGAAAATAAATTAACTAACTGGAGGAAATAAAAATGAATGAATTTAAGACAAAAGCGAGCCAGAAGAAACTTGATAAGTTTATCGAACTTGTCTTAACGAAAGCTGACAAAAAGGGTATTAGAATTGCGAGCTTATGTAATGACGCAATCGCAGTTTTTACATTCAACAAGTTGTGGGAGTATGACGTAATCAATCAAGCGGTAGTTGATAACTACTGGTGGTGCCTACGTATCGAACACTAAGAAGAAATTATTGAGGAGAAAATTATCATGAAAACATTACATTATCGCCGAGAAAATTATCCAGTTACTTTCAAATGGATTAAGCCAGACGACTACTTTGATGGCGAACTAATTCGTAAATCCTGGTATTTCAGTGTTTGCGATTGGTTCGGTAATGAACTTGAAGGTTTTTTCGACGAAAATGAATTGCTGGAATATTGGGAACGATTAAGTGATGAAGAATTAGATGATATTCAAATTTTCGCCTATCCACAAGAAGATGGCGAAAGTGTAGAAAAGCATGAATTAGTTAGTATGGCAGGAGGAATGCCCGTTAGTCAAACAACTATTGTTAAAGAAAAATATATTTTTCCTAACTGGTAGAAGCGAAAAGAATTTTTAGATAAACGGAGGAAGCTAAGATGGAAAAATCAATTTGGACAAAAACCCAGAAAACCTTATTCGATTGGTTGGTACAGTGGGAAGTTAGTGGTGACGAGGAATTAGCAACAAAAATCGTAAATGCCGGTTATTTAGGTTACGAATATGGAGCAATTGGTTGTGAGGAAGTCGATCGGGAACAATATGAAAACGATAGTGATTATCGTTCATTCATTGATAGCCAGTCAGGAAATTGGAGAGATGATGAAGATTTACCTGGAAGTAAATGGTGGCTGATTGGTACTCAATATTAAAAATTACACAATTGGAGGAAATTAAGATGGAAAAGTTAATCGTTAAAAACCTTAGCCAATTAAAGAAACAAGTTGATGCAGGAATGATTATTGAAAGTGATAATGCTTTACACAAGACAAACAAACGCCGCCGTATTCTTAGGAAGAATACAGTATCAATTATCAGTAAGGAGTATATCGAAGAAAATTCACAGTATTACCGTAACAGGAAATATGATGAGGAAGGAAGAATGTATGTAGAGTACTTTACTGATTTCGGTAAAGCTAGAGATGTACGCTTTAGAGAAAATGGCGATGTTGAATTTCTAGCACATGAAGTAGATAGTCACGGCCATAAAGTTATGGACCCATCGCCAGATTTCAAAGAAGGTGATGTCTGGCTTACTGTACGAATTTTTAAGAATTAATCACTTTAGATAAAATATGTATTTTATAAAGAAATTTAGGTATTAGAAACGTTGATATAACGGCATTTACAAGTTGGAGGAAATGAATAATGACAAAAAAATTAAATAATATGCAAGCCCGTAAGGTAGAAGAAATTTTTCAAGATATGGTTGATGAGTATTCACTTAATTATGGGAATGGAGAAATTACGTTTGAAAACGATGGTGAACCTTGGATTAATGCAGCAATTGAAGCGCCTAATAATACCACAATTCAAGTAGTTATTGAGGGGAGTGATTATCAAGCATTATTCAATGATGAAAATGGAGAATTAGAAGATAGTTCAACAGTTCGAGGAATTTTAGCAAGTGAAATTCATAAGGCAATCGAAGAATGGGACGCCGAGGAAACATTTAAGGAACTATGGTCGGTGAGCTTTGAATACGGGCCATTTGAATTTGCAGATATGTTGATAGAAGATGATGAATTTTTCAATAATGTTGGTGATGAGCTGTTAACGATTGCAATTTAACGTTTAGATATAAAGAAATTTTGGAGGAAATAGAAAATGAGTTGGAATGATTTGGTTATTGAGAAAAGTCGCGGAATTGTCACGGAGAAAAACATTGATGATTTTAATATGGCTTTTTGGTGCGCAATTAATAACGAACACAATTCAGATATTCCCAATGGAGAATTTTGTGAGTTTGCCATTGATATGTGGGGAATGAAATTAAAGGGAAATTATGTAGCTGAATGGATTGGAGACAATGATTATCCGAATGAAACTGAACCAACTGAAATTCAACTTGATCATTTAGAGATTATAAAAGTTGCATAGAAAATAAAATTTGGAGGAAATTATCATGACAATCAAATTTGAAGGAATTGACTTAATCCCGGCTGATGGCTATATTCTGAATTTTATCGTGGACGGTAAGGATGAAACGATCTTCTGCGATGGCATTGAGGAGTTAATGTCCACAGTTTTGACCGAAGATGAATGGGTTGACTGGTTAGGTGGTGAGGGTTTGCCACTACTCAACGGAGAGAAAATTAATGACGAAGTTGAATATGCCGAAAAATATATAGATAAAACGGCAGATGACTATTCAGTATTGTTCCAGGATTAAGAAATTGTCCTAACTAAAACACTATTAAAAATAAATACACTATTAAGAGGTAATTAACATGAATACACAAACACTATTAGATAATGTAGCAACTGGAGCAATGAAAGTATTACAGGAACGAACGAAAGATATGGGTATCAATTGTGTGAAAGCTAGTGAATTTAAGAATTTAGAAGAATTTGTTGACTTGTACGATGAATGGTATCCATGGAAAGAAACTAGCTGGGAAGATGTGGAGCAACTATTAGAATACGGATATTTGGATATTGATAGCGATGAAATTGAAGAATTATCAGTAGTAGATAATTCACTTTATGTACATTACCGAGATATTCAAGTTTTTTCTGAGTGGTGCGAATGTCTAATTTACGATAAAAATAGCAACGATTATTTATTGGGCTTTTCTAATACGGGTTGGGCTAGGATTGATGCGGCAATAGATTTAGCTACTCAGTCGGTCGGTTATTTTAATTCAAATAACGGAGAATATCGTAAAGTATTCAACCTTTCTGATTTTGATGAAGCATTGTTTAACCAAGTAATGTACTGGATTGAATTAGAGACTGATTGTGAATATGAAGTAAAAAGGGATTAATGGTTAATGAATAAAGAAATTTAGGTGGTGATTTTAGATTGCGATATTTAATCGACACAGCAGATGGATTTAGAGAACGTGTTAATGAACAGGAATTAAAAAAGTGGGGCGAATCATTTGGAATTGGTTTTGAAATGACTACAACCGAAGCAATTGAAGCGTTAGAAAATGTTGGATATAAAGTAGAACGGTTAGAAGAAAAAGAAAATATTGGAGGCTGAGTAAGATGGAGCCAATTTGGATGAATGGAAAAGACATGATTAAGTTTGAGGAAAGTCAAGGTGATTATTGTTACTTTGATAAGTCGATGAATGTAGTGAAAATTAATCCAGATTGGCAATACTTAGTTGGTTTGGACGAGATGGAGAAGAATTCCATCGTATTTGATATTAGGAAATAAATTTAGGAGAGTGGAGAAAATGATGATTGATGCAAATTTACTACCATTTAGTGTTGATGAATTAGTTAAGAGTAAGGCTTGGCATGATGCAACACCAGAACAACGGAGAAAATTCATTAGTGCAGGGGTTACATTTGATTCAGTGCTTACACATTATGCTGATAAGTACCGTGCAAAAAAGACTATTAAGGGAGAATTTATTTCATGTGTTTTGTGGGATTTTTACTACGATTTGTTTTGTAATCCAGTGGAACAGGGCAATACTTTTGATTATGAATTAGATACTGTTTACCAGGCAGTTGTTGAAAAGGCGCCTATTGATAACTACAGCGAAAGATTATTGGATGAAGCACTTCATCCGAAGCATTGGATTAAAGTGTTAAAACTAGCATACCGAGAAAATAAAGCAAAAATTATCGAAGGTGCAACTGACGAAAATGGGAATATTGACTTAGATTTGATTAATGATTTTTCTGTTGAATATCGTGATTACTTGTATTAGAGAAAAGAAATTTTAGGAGTGTGGAATAAAATGGAAACTTTACCAAATTCAGTATATGTAGTTTTAGACAGAGATATGGAAGAATCAATTTTTGACACAATGGTTTTTACCACATATGAAAAGGCAATGGAATATATCAAAGACACATTAAGAGAATGTAACGAATTATACGATAAAGTGTCTCAAGATGATAAGAATTCGTGGAGAATGCAAGATGAAGGTTGTCAGCCGAGAATTATTGAATTAACTAATAACGCAGTTTGGTAAAACAGATATTTTAGAAAACGTATGAATTGGAGGAAATTATTATGGTTAAGGTTGAAATTCAAGAACAATTAGCAGAAGCACTACTTCAAGCACAAACAGCACTCAAAGAATTTGGTGAAGGTAAGAATGATGACGATGTCACGATTGACGATTTTGAGGAAATGATTGTAGACGAGTTAAATGAAGAAGGTATCCCCGTAAGTGATGAGCGAATTGTTGCGGTCGCGGAATGGGTCCCAATTTGTATTGAAGATAACGGTATATACATTGTAACGGCGATTATTGAATGCGTTGAAAGTAGTATTGATGAATTAATGAATGACTATTAGAGAAAGGTATAAATTGGAGGAAATTATCATGATAAAAACAAAATTACGTACAGAATTAGTAAGTTTGGTGGAAACAACTTATGGCGAGGCTATTTTGACAATGCAACGTGGTAAAGAAGAAAAAGAACTTGTTATTGCTGAAACTGGACTAGCTGGAGTTGTTTATGATTCGGCAGCCGACTTCTACATTTTCGATAAGAAATGGACTCAAGAACAATTTGATGATTATTGGGAAAACGGTGGTGAAGATAAGGAAATCGACAATTACATTGACGGGACTGTTGAGTATTACGATGATTGGTCCACTTGGGAAGAAATTGCTTAATTTGTACAACGGATCTTTTAGAAAAAGGTAAAAATTGGAGGAAATTATTATGGATTTACAAAGTCAAAAAGAAAAATTAATGTTTGAAGCAAAAGAAATTGTTGATACAAGAGCTGATGAGCTTTCAGCACAACACGATTTAGATGATTTTGAGGGAACCCTTGATTGGGTTAATGACGTGATTAAAGGTAAAAGCGAAGCTGTTACAGAAGATGAGAAGATTGCTGAAATTTGGCAATCTGTTATGACCTTATTTAACAATTTGCATTAGATAAAACAGATCTTTTAGAAAAGGTAATAATTGGAGTAAATTGTAATCACCAATATGCTATAATGTAATTACGAGGTGATATTATGCAAGAAATTCGTGAAAACTCAAAATTCTTTAAGTCTGGAAATTCATTTGGTTTACGATTAACAAAGAGTGACAAAGAAAAAATGCACGCTCATCCAGGTGATGAATATGAAAAAGATATTTCTCCTGATGGTCGAGTAATAACTTTTAAGAAAAAGGAAGATATAAGCAAAAATACTCAGCAAATGATAGATAAAATTTTCGATGAAGACTCTGATTTAATAGACGCTCTCAAGGATTTGTAGTATGGAATATTTAACAGAAAAAGAAATTTTGACTATAAATAGACAGCTGATTAAAAAAGCGGGTGAAGGAGTTTATGGTATACAATACCCGGAAGGCTTAAGTTTAGTAGTTGAACAACCACAGATGGTTGTTTTTGGTGCGGAATTATATCCAACAATTTGGGTTAAAGCCGCGTATGTAATGCAGAAGATTACAAAAAAGCATATATTTTCTGACGGAAATAAAAGAACAGCTTACATTGCTACAAAGCTGTTCTTAATGAAAAATAATTATCATCTCAAAGTTACTAAGGATGAGGGTATAGCTTTAATGCTTGGCATTACTACACAGGATGATACCGAAGAAATTATGCTTAAAGTAGCAAAGTTCTTAAAAGAACATTCAAGTCGAATCAAAGAGCAAGACCACCACTAATTTATATCAACGGTGGTTTTTTGAAACGTCTTTTACAAAAGAAATTTTCATAGAAGTTAAAAGACTTCATTTGAATTATGTTTAGTGAGAAAACTAGGCGGCATTCAAATGAAGTCTTTATTATTTAGGAGGGAATTAACATGAATTTAATTAATCGGATCGGTGAAGAATTAGGCTTTGCCTTTAATTTTGTAAAGGTCGGGTTATTGTTAACGTGCTTATTGGTAGCAATTGCAGATTTATTTATGTAGGAGGAGAAAATTATGTGGAAACATAAAACATTAATTGATGATGCAGTAGAGATTTTTAGTAACCTATGTGGCTATATGGGCGTAACTGGGGAAATTTTGAATAGTAACGTTGGAAAGAATTTTCTTTGCGTTATTGCTCCCGAAGGTGGAATTCGTTCTTACGAATTAAATGATGATTGGTTAGAGAACATTGCTGCTGGCTGGGATAAAGGTAATATACGCGTGGAAATTACAAAAGATATTATTTCAAAATTATCATTTGGTGGGCTTGATAGTACTCCATATTCCGATTTAAGCATTAATGATCGAGATTATTTTGATAATTTTAGTATTAAATTAGCTGATCTAACCGTTTCGAGAGCATATATGAAATTATAGGAGAACGTATGACGTATGACGCATTTAATTATTATCGGAGTTTGTTTCTTAATAGCAATTTGTATTGATTGGTGGGAAGGAAATTTTCCTCCAAAAATTGGAAAGAAAAATAAAATCAACCAAAAAAGGGGTCGTCATTCTAGGCGATCCTCTTTTTAGAATAAGTAGTCGTTAAAATGACGTTTTTACAATGTAGAATGGAGAAAATTATGAGTAAAGTACAGTATAAACAGGGAGATATTATCTATTTAGACTTTAGTCCGGCTATAGATACTGAGATGGAAGGTATTCATCCAGCGGTAATTATTTCTAACGATCGATATAATCGCAATACAAATTATCTTATGGTAGCACCAATCACTTCTGGTGGGACTTATTTTAATGGTTACGTTAATTTACAGGGCTATGCAAATATATATGGTCGAGTAAATGCAACACAAATACATTGTTATTCTCGTGAAAGAGTGCGTTCTTTACCAATGGATAAATTACGACTAGAAGATTTCAACAAGGTTAAAAGACAACTTAGTAAAGTAATTAATGACTTTTGTATATAGCGTTTTCAGCGAAAGAAATTTTTGGTAAAATAAAGGAGTTTTAAAACTAAATGGTCGATCGACGCAATTAGCTACGCTGATTGACCATTTTTGTGTAATTAGGAGGATATTTATATTATGGAGACTTTAGCAACATTATTAGAATTGGTATTTTTAGTATCGTTTATTGTAGCGATTGTTTACGGTATTAAATGGTTCAAAAATAGGAATGATAAAGAGAATGACTTATTTAAGAAAAGCAAGAAACGTTTTTGGATTAGTATTGCTGTAGTTGTGATTTCCTTTATCCTTGGAGGAATGGCTCAGAGTAGCGCTGATGACGCCCAAGAACAGGAAGCTACAGCACAACAAGAAAAGAAAGATAAATCAAACTATAAGGATGATAAAGAAGAATTCGCCAACGAATACTTTGCACTTGGTCATAAGGTAGAAACGCTCTCTTCAAAAGAAGGAGAAGAATGGAATGACGCTATAGAAAATTCCGACGAAGATTTTGATGTAGATTCTGCTATTGATACTATTCAAAATAATCATACTGATGAGATTGATGATGTTGATAGTAAACTTAGCGATCTTCATGACTTAGACCAGAAGATTCAGAAAAATGATTCGGTCGACGATTCAGATAAAGAGAAATTTCATAATGCATATTTAGACGTAAAACATTTTGCCAACCATGCTACTAATATTAGTGGAAGCTACAATGATTTTATGGACGAACATAATGATTTAGATCGAAAGGTAGCTGACCATGTAGAAGAACTTCAAGACCTTTAATATAGTTAGCGATGGGAGAAAATTTACTATGAAAAAATATTTTAGAATTCTAATTGCTGTTTTTGTGGGAATTAGCGTTATATCTATTTCTGGTAGTGTACACGCTATGACAAATAAGGATTTGGCGGGGAAGATATACTTGCGAAGTAGTCCTAAATCAGAAAATCGACGTATTGTCATTCTGTTTAACGGAAAAGGAACTGGTTATCGTCAATTTGTCGCCGAAGTAGATGAGAATAACAATATAGACGAGTCAAAACTAACCTCTAATGAAAAGAAAGATTACAACAATATGCTATCTAGCAAAAATGGCTATAATAAAAAGCAAAGTGACGATAGTGACTTTTATCCAGTAAAAGAAGGATGGATGAAAATAAAACATACGAAATCTGGAGATAAAATAAAACTTGATGGTCAGAATGGGCCTAAGTGGTGCAAAATTAATGGTGATGATCCGAATAATTTTACAGTAGATTATGTAATCGACAAGGATAGAAATATAGTTGAGACTTACACGTATCAACTGTCACCACAACAATATAAATTTCAATGGTAAGAAAAACGAAATAAAATGCGGATTTTATGAACTATAATTAAAATATTTATATAATTGATATTGAAAAAACGGAGCTGTATTAAATGGCTCCGTTTTTTTCAATATAGCTTTTATATCATTTGTTTAGGAGTAAGTAAAATTAAATGCTCGAAATTGACTTATTTATAGACGATATAAAAGTTATCTGTTTTTAGTATTGGTTCATAAAATCCGCATTGTGCTATATGAGATATGGAGGAATCGATATGAGTGAAGAAATGATAAATGTATATCAAACTTGGATTAATTCGTTGGCATCAGCAAATACAATTCATAAGTACACAAGCTCCGTAACATTGTTTAGTAATATGGTATTTAAGAAAAAACCAACAGAAATTTCCGAATTTGATTTAGTTCATTTGCGATACAGTGACGTATTGAATAAATTTGTTACACCACTTAAGGAAAATGATATTAAAGGCTCAACCATTAAGGGACATTTAATTGCGGTTAGATCTTTAATGAAGATGATTAAAAAAGAAGGTATTTATGATAAAGCCAATATTGACGATTTAAATAATTATGTGTTAACGGACAAAACGTTAAAAACTAATGACGTAAAGCATCATGAAGCAATCTCGTTAGAAGAATTAGATCAGTTTAAGGATTTTTTAACTAAAAGAAAATATCGTGATGACCAAGATGGAATGATGGGTAAAAAATATGCCGAGTTAGTAGACTTTATGTTCAAAACTGGTATTCGTGTCACAGCTACATTTTCAATCAAATGGATAGATTTTCAATTTATCGTTGCACATGACGGTACTCGTTTTGCTCGTTTAGATGTGATTGATAAGGGGCATAAGTTAAATACTAAATACCTTACATTAAGCTACTACCAAAATTTACATGATTTACTCTTTACGGGTAGTGACGAAGAATTTGTTTTTGGTGAATTATCACATGAGTCGTTAAAAAATGCTTTTCGTGATTTCAGTAAGAAGATTAATCATAAGCTATCTCCTCACTCGTTATGTGCAGGCGCGGCCACGACACTTTATTATCAAACAAAAGATATTATGTTGGTAAAGGATTTTCTTGATCATGAAAGCGTAGCAAATACAGAAAAATATATTCATAATCAAACAGATCCTACTATGACAGGTACGGCAATGCTTACCTCAGATTATGATTACTCAGAAATTGATAACCTCTCTAAAGAACAATTACTAATGTTAATTCATTCACGTCCCGAAATTGAAAATGTAGTATATCGCGCCGGAAAAGATCATAAAGTATTAAAATAAACAAAATTATTCACTAATATCTCGTTTACTTGGGAGTAATTGTCTATTCTGTTTACGTTAAGTTAAGAAAGTGTTAACATAACAACACAATTGTATTTGATGTATGGATTTGAACTATAATTATAGGTATAATACAATTGTTTAGATTAATTAGGAACAGGCACAATATAGGGGAATGACATGGAAACTAAGATAGTTTTAGACAGAATCGGTAATCTTAATAGGATAATTAATGATCTAGGGGAGAGAGAGCAGAAAGAAATTAGTGAATTATTATTGTCGGTGGATTATAATTCAGAACAAATTGAAATTATATTTCACGTGTTTTTTAATAATTTCATGAATGATGAGTTAAATAAATGCCTTCAACTCCGAACATATCGAATTGAAAAATATAGATCTTTTAATCCTAAATATGAGATTGGGAATAACATAAAACAATTAGCATGGTATTACTATGCAGAACGGCATAACGAAGTAAGTGCAGCAAGTGCTAATGCTGCGTTGACCGATGTGGAAACAATCGAAAAAAAGTATAACATTCCATTTTGGGAATTCAATAAAGTTCAGATAAAAGAGTTTCGTGAATATTTGCTTGAAGAGAAGAAACTTAATAAAAGGACGGTTGATAATAAATTAGGATATTGTCGTACCTTAGTGCGATCAATTAACGATTTGTTATCAAAATACAATGACAAGAAGATAGCGATTGAAGACAATTGGGCTTTACACTCAAATAAATGGAAACCTAGAAAAGTACAACTGATTACGTATGATGAACTTATGGCCAATTTTATGCCAAAATCGCCAAGTCCAGAAAACTTAATTGCTCTACTTCTTTTTAAAGGTGTATATCTTGCCAGAGAAACGGAAGATAGCGAAATCGCTCGCATTAAGCTAAAGGACTTTAACGGAAATGAATTAACTGTCCATGGTAAATATGGTGATAGAATTGTTAAGTTTACTCCAAGAGAAATGGAGTGGATAAATTTAGGGATAAAAGAAGTCAAGGTGAAGAATGCAGGAGGGGCTAGTCCTCAAACTGACAAATATTTTATACCTGTAACACAAGATTCTTATCTTTTTCGTAAATTAAAATTTATAAGTAATGAAGAAACTCCACTGGGACATTGGACTCTTAACAAGAGGCTTAATGAAGCATGGAAAATTGTATATGGCAAGGATTCAAAGATTAGTGCCAATAAATTAAGAACATCTGGAATACTTGACCTAGTTAATCGTAGGCTTATAGCTAAATACGGTACTCTACGACCAAAACATCAATCTGATGTAGTGATCGAGATTATAAAAGTATTTGGTGAGGTTGGCGACTATTCAGAAAACGAGATTAAAGAGGCTATCTCTTCACAGAAGTCAGCAAATTCAATTTGGCATCGTGGGCTTATGTACTATCACGACAGAGAAAACTTAATGAAAGTAAAGCAGTAGTTAATTTAGCAGTATAACTACTGCTTTTTTTAGTTTTCTTAAAAAAGTGTTACCGATAGGTGCGATTTTGTGACTTGCATATCTCTTTTTTGTTATGATAACTGAGCGTTATTAATCACAACGAAAATATTAATATCTATCAAAAAAGGAGGAGTATCTATCTTAAATATAGCCATTATGGGTTCTAGTGGTGGTGCCGGTAAAGACACAGTAGCAAATTATATCAAAGATAATTTATTCAACGGCCGTGCTGTTAAACACGCATTAGGGGAACCTATTCATGAATTAGCTGAACAATTTGCTGGGGATAAGGTACAGCGTCATCATTTGCAGGATCTAGGAGAAAGTATCAGAAGTATTTTTGGTCATGAAGCGTGGATTAATCTACTTGACGAAAAATATGGCGGTATTGACGTGCCATTAATAATTCCAGATATTCGCAAATTATTAGAATATTCACACTACTGTATCGAAAAAGAGTTTAAGCCGTTATATGTGTATACTGACCCAGAAATTGCAAAAAAGAGACTAAAAGATCGAGATGGTGGTTATAACGAGGAAGATTTAGGTAAGAATATCGAACGGCAAATGGACTTCTTACAAGACTATGGTCGTAAACAATTCCCTAAGCGCTTCGTTACACAGTTAAATGCACCATATCCATTCGGCGAAATTTATGTTATTGATAACTCGGGTTCACTCCAAGATACATATCGACAATTAAATGAATGGTGGGAATTGATTCATGAGTAATTTTACACACAAATACGACATAGAAGTTGGATTAGATTTAACTAAAATTCTTACTCCAGAAGCTATTCCTGGTATTAAAGCCTATTTAGGTGTCGATAACGACAATGAACTTCTGAATGCTATCGCAGAAGATAGATACCAAAAGTTAGTCCAAGCATTACAAGAGGCTGGATTTGGAGTTATTCGCGCAGGATTCTCAAGAATTGAAGAGAAAGACCATGGTGAACAAAAGGATGCAAGCACGTCACCTTTAAATAAAGCTAAGGACCATAACGTTAGCAAAGAACAAAAAGGTGAGCAATTAAGTCTTGAAGAATTTAGTAATACACTGATCTCGCTTTTAAAGGGCGAACAAAAAAGGATCTCTGATAATGACGGAGAAATCATCAAGGTGGATATTGACGCAGATTATATTAGTATTGCTCCAAACTTTGATGTTATCCGTAAAGAGGCTGGATTAAACAATGAAATAGAATTTAATTTTGAAGAGTTAAATGATGGGGTAATACTAATCTCATATACAGATCCTGAAAAACAACAATTACAATTTAAGAAAATTTCCAAGGAGGAATTAGTTAATGCCAAAGGCTAAGTTAGAAAAAGAATTAAAGCCGGGAATTGCCCGTTTTATTGCTCGAGGACGAGCTTCTATTTCAAGCGACACATTCCCTGCACAAACTACTGAATCTAAGTCAGGTTGGGTATATAAACGAGTAGGCTTCCCAGTTAAGATTGGTGATAGTAATTCTATTTATGTACAAATGATGGGTGGCTACTCAAAGCGTAAGCCGGTTGTCCATGTGTTTAACAAGGATACTAATCAACATATGGAGCTTGATTGGGATTTACGTGATAACGAAGATGCTCTTAAAAATGTTGCCGAATTCTCATTCATCAATGTTGCTCTTGAACGCGACGAAAAAGGAAAGTTAATCCGAAAACGTTTCTTATCTGAACTAGATGCTATTAATTACATGAACGAACACTTACATGACGGCCAAGAAATTTACGTTAGTGGTAACGTTGAATACCAACGTTATGATGGAAAGATTAGTCGTAGTTTCAATGTCACAAATATTGGCCTGTACGACGGTAAGGATAATGAGGAAGTAGAAGAAAAGGCGGAAATGCGTCAAACCTACTTGCTAGAAAGTACGGCGTTGCCAAGAGATTGGGAAAAGACATTAAAAGAAAGAAACGAGATTGTTGTTAATGCCTTTGTCCCACAATACGTTGGTAAGGAAAATGGCAAGGAAATTAAAAAGACGCTTGCTTTCCCACAACAATTTACTATTCAAACTACAGAAGACAAAGTAGATATGATGACCAAAGCTATCGAAACGCTTTTTAAAGTCAAAAAAGGCGTAGTTCGTGAAATTGGTCTCAAGAATAATATTGTTCACGGTTATGAAAAGAGTACGGGTAAGATTCAACGAAGTAAGCAGGTTATGGAATTGATTCAACTTGGTATTATGACCGAAGAACAAATTGAAAACGAAGAAACAATTGGTGACCGCAGTGTTGACAAGGTTATTTTCAAGATGCCATTAATGAACGTTGATGGTGAAAAGTCCGATTTCATGTTAGCAGACAAGTATTCGCCTGAAGCATTGATTGTCGTTGAAGATGATGAAGATATTGAAGAAAATACTAGCGTATTCAACGAGGACGATAATAAAGATGAAGAAGCCAATGCAGACGCAATGTTTGGCGGTCTGTTTGAATAATAGTAAAACTCTCCCATTAGTCACAACAAAAATACGAAAATATATTTAATAAGGGGTTATTGTATGGCGTTAGATTTGGATATGTTGCGAAAGCCTAATAGCCGAAAAAAGGGCTTAAAGATTTTAGTATATGGTCCGACAGGTGTCGGTAAAACAGTTTTCGGTCTTTCATTCCCAGAAATCATTGCAATGGATAGTGAAGACGGGTATGCGTGGTACGAAGGAACGGAACGAGCTAAGAATTTATTAGGAATTGTTGATTCTCAATCCTTTGATGATTTAGCTAATTTGATTGATGAATTAGACGAAAATGTGGACGACTTCAAGACATTAATTATTGATTCAGAAACTAAGATTTACGAAAACATTCAAGAAGCTCTTCAAGAAGTTGAAGAGTCACGAGCAATTCGTAAAGGAAAAGATGTACTTGATGCTAATTTGTCTGTACGTTCATGGGGAAAGATTAAGCAATTAGCGAGTCGCTTGCAGAACTTAAAACTTAAATTAGCAAGTCAAGGAATTAATATTGTGTCAATTGCTCAGGCATCAGATGTAATGAAAGATGCAGGTAGCGGTGTCCGTGTTAAGACTGGCGAGAAGCCGGATATGGCAAAGAAGGCGCCATTCGATTACGACGTGGTTCTTCGATTATTTACTCGTGATAATAAGTACTTTGGTGTAGTCGAAAAAGACCGTACTGATACCTATGCTCGGGGAGCCGAAATCGAAAATCCTTCGTATGCCAACTGGGCCAAACGCTTAGAAGCAGATGACAACAAGGGTAATGTTATTGTTAAAGACTTTAGTAAGGATAAGAAAAAGGCCAAAGTCGCATATGAAGAAAGTATTACTTCTGAAATGCCGTTTGAAGATCAAGTAGCAGATTTCTTATCTTTGTTAGAAGGTCAAGATAAGAAGCAAGAATTTGCTACTAAAGTTAAAGAGATGACTGGAAGCAAGACTTTAAGCGCATTAACTAAAGAACAACAGAATAAAGTTATTAAGTATATGAATGAACAAAAGGTGAAAATTTTAGAGGAAACGCCGGTAGCAGCTTAATAACACATAACATATTTAATTACGAGGATTTTCCTCGTGTACATATATAAAACTATGGAGGTTGAATTAGTATCGCTACAAAAGAATATAGCTATGTTAATAAAAAAGGTGAACATATTAATGTTACTCACCAACATTTAAATGTAGCTAGTGAAATTAAAGAAGAATTACAAAAAACGTCCCCATCGCGACGTTGCTCATGGCCTAAGCACAAGAAGATGATGGAACAAGAGGGGTTCTATGATAGTGATACTAACGAAAACTATCGTGGACTTATTAAACGTTTTCAAAAAGATTCTGGTCGTTTGAAAGATGTAACTACTCATGCGGACTTGATTGCTGATAATAAGTTGCAAAGTATTCAGAATGCAATTGGTCAATTGAATAGTAAGAAGTTGGAAACACAAGAACAGGGTCGGGCAATTCGGCGATTAGTTCGTCAAACTAATAAAGACCTGTTGTTCATTAATGAAATTAAGTCGGCGTTAGAAAAGACCGATTTTGTTTTAGCAGAAAATCCAGTAATTCTTCCTGACGCTGGGCAGGATACAAATAGCTCAATGATCGTTTGTTTATCCGACATTCATTATGGTGCATATGTTGATATGCCAGAAAACTATTATGATACACAAGTGGTTGAAGGTTTATTAATTAAATATGCTGATAAAGTCATTAAACTTATCGAAGAAAATAAAGTTTATAGTGTTGATATTGTTAATCTTGGTGACATTGTAGAACATGCTTACATGCGTAATCAGAACTTATACGACTCGGAAGAAACTTTGTCTGAACAAATCGTTCATGTAACAAAATTAATCATTGATTTTATTCAACGAATTCGGCAACATGTAGAGCTAATTACTTATCGCGGAATTGCCGGGAACCATGATCGTATGCAAGGTGACAAGAATTCTAACTTAAATTCTGATCATGCGGTAAATATTAGCAATCAGATTATTAAGATGTGGATTGAATTATCGGGATCAGACGTAGAGTTTATTGATTCAGATAGCTATTTTACAGATATTAATGTGCAAGGCTGGAACTTTGCATTTGTACATGGTGATAGAAACAGTTTGAATAAAAAGACTACATTGGCTGAACTGGGAGAACAATATGATCGTCATTATGATGCTGTTCTTGGAGGGCATTTACATCGTTTCTCAATGTTAGAAGTAGGCGATAATCGTTTCCAAGCAACTTTTGGATCGATCAAAGGAATGGACGAATATAGCAAAAAAATAAGTGCTAAATCCAGCCGTTCCCAAGGTGTTGTTTTGGTTAACCAAAACGAATTTGAAATTCGAAAGGTTAAATTATAATGGCTGTTCAAAAGTGCTATTACTGTGCTAATCCATTGAATGAAGAAGATATGGTAATCAAGCCAATTCCGCTAAAAACTAAGCGAGGGTCTAGGAATTATAAGCGTAAATTCCATATTGACTGTTTGCCTAAGTACCTTAAAGAACATAAAGACATCAAGTTCAAGGAGCAAGAAAACAGTGATTGGGATCAAGTTTATCGGTATTTCAAGTCAGAAATATTAAATCTTCCTGCTGGCGCCAACTTATCAAAATATTGCGTTGAACGTCTATTAGGATTGAGGGTGGGAAAATTTAGACCCTCAAGTACAAATGTGCGTGGAAATAAGCGAGGATACTCGTTCAAAACAATCTATTATACGCTGTTATATTCTTATGACGCCATAAAAAAAGCGCAGAAAACAGTCGATTTTAATAACGAAGAACATGAAGTTAATTACATCATGAAAATCGTGACAGGAAATATTAATTTTATCCAGAGAAGATTAGATGTCTTAGATAAAGAGCGGAAAAAAGTAGAGAAAATTAGTAAAGAGGAAGAGAAGAAGATCGAACAGCCTACAGTCGCTTACAAGCGCAAAGGCTCCGGGAGACGGAAGGTTGATTTTATTTAATGAAAGATAAACACATGTGGGTAGACCAAAAAATCGAAGAGCATAAACAGGTATTAATGGCCTCATTTGGTTTTCAAGGTCTATTGAAATCAAAATTAAAGCTTCCATTGATTCTAAAGATTATAAGAGAAATGCCAGGGAGCGCAATTGAAAATGTAACAATCTTTTTTGATGAATTACGTGAGCGTTATCTTGCTGATTCTCAATTCAAACAGTTTAGATTAAGCGAAGTTGATAGATTTATCTCAGAAGAGAAAAGTTTGGTAGGGTTGAAAGTTATTAATAATTAGGGGGTTCGGCGATTGGCAGAAAAGGTAAAACAAGAAAATACCATTATAAAATCTGACTTTTATAAAGAGCTGAAAACTCAAAGAGGTATCATCGAGAGTCAATTAATTTTTTCTCTTTATGGTGATACAAATTACTTTTTTGATTACCCTGTAAATCCAAACGATATTTCTAATTCGATGTGGCGTTTCTACTATCATATGCTGAAAGAGATGGTCGAGGATCGTGGGCTTAAAACTTTGGATGCAGTATCCGTAGGTGCCTACGTAAATTCCAAAGAAGAGAAAATTCAAAAAGCATATTCAGAAGCTGGTGGTTACGAAACCATTGAAAAGGGTATTGCCATTGTCGAAAAAGAAAATGTCGATAGTTATTACAATGAATTGCAACGTTATAAAACGTTAATGAAACTGACTGAGATGGGATTTCCTATTAAGCAGAACTGGGATAAATACCAGGAAATGGACTTAGAAACCCTCAATGAAGTATTAGAAGGTCTTATAGCAGAGGCATTTGTAGATTCTCAATTTGGAAATGACCGAGTTGAAGAAATGTTTGATGATGTTGATGAAATGCTTAAAGAGGCTGATGAGGGTATTGCACAAGGACTACCATTAGGAAGCCCATTAATGGATTCAATTCAAAACGGGTTAGCCCTAGGAAATATTACAATGTTAGCTGCCAATTCGGGGGTAGGGAAGACGTTTCTCACTACCCTTTTGCATATTCAAAGTTCAATTAATAACGAGGAACCTGTCTTAATTATCGCTAACGAAGAAGAAAAAAGCCGATATGTTCAAGGATTACTAACAGCTTATATTAACGCTCGCCATAAGGGGGCCATGTTTAACAAGAATAGGTTCTTACGAGGTAGTTTTACCGATGAAGAATGGGAATATTTAAACGAGGCCAAAGAATGGTATTTGAGAAAGGTGTCAGAAGGTCTAGTTCGTTTTGTTAATATGAATGAGTTTAGTATGGCAAAGACAATTCGACTTATTAAGAAGTATGCTCGATTATATGATGTACGGTATTTTATCCTTGATACATTGAAATTGGATAACGATACATATAGTCGGGTTAACGATAGTTCCTGGCTACAATTACAACAGAATATGGTGAAGCTATATAACGTGATTAAGCCTAGTAATTTGAACGTCCATGTTTGGGTTACTACGCAGATGACCAAGACTAATCGACGAGCACGTTATTTGGATCAAAGCATGATTGGAATGGCGAAGAATATTACTGACGTAGTATCGTCATTGATTTTAGTACGTATGGCCTCTCAATCAGAGGTGAGTGGGAAGAATGCTATTAAGGTAGTTAACTCAAAGGGACACTCAGAAATGTTAGACGAAGATAATGATTACATGATTGTTTTCTGGGATAAAAACCGACAAGGTCAGACTAATCGACAGGTTGTTCTGGAGGTTGATCGTGGACTTAATCTTATTCGTGATGTTGGAAAAACACAAATTAATAATGATTTAGAATAATTTATTTTTCTAGCGTCATGGACTTGGGTTATATGATATTATGTATATTGTTAAACACAACAAAAATATTTTATATTGATTTTAGATAAAAACACAAGAAAATAATATTTTAGTTTAGAAAGGCTGGAAGGCATGAAGCAAACATACTCAGACGAATTTTACAATCATTTGTACCGTTTGGAATCGTATAACAAGATTGGCGAGAGCTGGTCACGAAAAGCTGACAAAAATAACCCGGATTTAATTTGGATACGCAATTATATTAAAGAAAATAATTTATTTGACGAATATAGTCATGATCGGCTAGAAAGAATGCTTAACAATTGCATTAGTCGTGGACTGGTTACGATTAAAGAAATTGCCGATGACTTAGAATTATCGGTACGTAAGATGCACAATCTATTAGTCAAGTATGACTTGCTAAGAAAACAACGTCTTGCGTACTATGCGAAAGTCGGTTATGTGATTACTGATAAGAATAATGATAATCCGGTATTCGTTAAGAGTATTTCTCATGGCTTAAGAGTTGCACCTGAACTAAGTAGACGGTCATTCGTTAATCTTGAAGGTCATAGAGTGATGCGAAACGGTCGTCATTTATATAAGACTGATGTCTGGAAGAAACAACACCCTGAATTCAATCTTGAGGAGGTAGCGTAATCTATGGAAGTGTCCAAGAAGCCATTTACTTTTACGTTAAAAAACGACTTCAACATGACTGGTTTTTTACTAAAAGCAAAACCCGATGAAGCATTTAGAACTAAGACTGAATTATCAAAAGAACTAGTTCGTACAAACACAACTTCTAATGTGAAGTTAAAAGATAATATTGATTTAACGCAAGAAGATGTAGAAAAGCTTATTGAGGCTGGCCGTAAGACTCTGATTTATTATGAAGCAAATAATAGATTAGATGCATATAATTATCCCGACGAATTCGAATTACTTGATCTGGTGGTGAAATATTAATGGCCGAAGTAGAAATTGTAGGTTCAATTCAACGCATAAGGTTTGCCGCCAACGATTCACTATTCAAAATTGCTACGATGAGGGTGTCAGAGGTACGAGAAGGGAATGTTGTTAAAAATTCTTTTGGCGATGTAGTGTTCAAGGGTGAGATGTCACTCATTCCTCAGAACGAATATATTATTCGCGGTGAATTTATTAACGATGAAAAATATGGTCCACAATACCAATACATTAGTAGCAAGCGTCGAGATCCAATTGAGGGTATGTCTCGCGAAGACTTCCGGCAGTTTCTTACTGATATTTCTCCTAAAGGAGCACTTGTCAATGCTCAGTTTGATGATCCTCGGCCTATTTTCCAAGAGCATAGGGTAAAAGAATTGATGGCAATCAAGGGCATTGGTCCTGTTAGTGCTGATAAGTTGATTAACGCCTATGAAGAGCAAAAAGATTACAGTGAGGCATACGTTGCTTTTGGTAAATGGGGATTTAACCCTAACATGACGCGAAAATTAGTACGCCATGTTCACTCAGTGGAAGGCGCTATCGAAATGCTTAATAAAGATCCTTATGAGTTTATGAACGTTCCAGGAGTAGGTTTTAAGACTATAGATGAAAAGGCACTTAACTTCGGTATTCCATCTAATGATCCACGTCGTGTCCATGCTTTCGTAAAAGATTACTTTGATAAGTTAGCTATGGATGGAAGTTCCTGGACCAAAGAAATAGATTTAATGAAATATCTTCGCCAAGAGGTGTTCGATTGTGACGTTGAAGAGACACTTCAATGGATTGATAACAGCGACGAATTTGTTATTTATGAAGTTGATGGCGTAAGACGAGTGGCTACTAAGCGTTTGTATAACACCGAAAAATCTATTGCAAAGAATCTGTTGAGATTACTTCGCTCTGAAAATGAATTTGAGTATAAAGAGCGCGATAAAATTATCGACAGAATTCAAGAAGAACAAGGTTGGGAATACTCAGACGAACAGACCGAAGCAATTAATATGATGCTTGATAAAAATGTATCAATGTTACAGGGATTAGCCGGTACAGGTAAATCTACCGCCTTAAATGCCGTGATTAAAGTATTACAGGAGAATGACTACCAGGTAGCTACCTGTGCATTGTCTGGGAAGGCAGCTGATAATCTTACTCAATTAACAGGTAAACGAGGACAGACTATTCACCGTTTGCTTGGAATCGGTGATCCATTTGGCGGCTTTGAACATGAAGAAAATCCATTGCCAGTTGATGTAGTTATCTTAGATGAGGTGTCAATGGTTAATGATAGCTTATTTGAGGCGCTAGTTAATGCTTTGGGCAATGGTACTAAATTTATTATGGTCGGTGATATCGCTCAATTAGATTCTATTGGTGTTGGGGTTATGAGAGATATTATTTCTTCTAAAATTGTCCCTACTGTTTCTTTGACTAAGATTCATCGTCAAGCACAGGATTCAGCAATTATTACTCATTCATTACAATATCGAATGGGCAAGATGCCTGAGGTTAGCCCGAAAGATAGTTGGACAATGCTAGGTAATAAGAACGATTTAGGCTATGTGTTTGAAGATTCGGCAGAAGAAGAGAAGCTAAACACAGATGCTTATAGGATTTTTGCCCAGGCGTTAAATAAGTATGATGTTAGCGATATTCAAATACTCACTCAGACAGTTAGTGGTTGTACTCGTATTAATGACTTAGCGCAAACAATTGCTAACCCTAAGAGTCCTACTAAGAACCAGTACAAGGTCAAAGCTAATAGTGCTGATGCTTATATTCTACGTGAAGGCGATAAAGTTCTTAACACGTCAAATAACTATCGAGCAACAGCGGCAGAGAATCATCAGATGTATCGACCAATTTTCAATGGAAACACAGGAATTATCGAAAGTATCGATCTTGAATTTAATAGCAAAGGTGGCGTTAGTCATGTTGAGGCTATTATTGATTTTGATGGAGTCGGTAAAGTATTTCTTAGAGATAAAGAGCTTGAGACTATCCAACTAGGGTACGCGATGACAGTTCATAAGTCCCAAGGGTCTACTATTCCATGTGTGATTGTGGTATTGCCATTCCATTACATGTTAAATAATCGGGAATTATTATATACGGCTTTGACCCGAGCTAGTGAGCTTTGTTTCTTGCTTACATCAACAAAGTCACTTAAATCAACTGTTAAAAAGACTGGGGAGACTGTTCACCATAGTAATTTGAAATTGTTATTAAAGAGGGAGGAGAGGCAATATGATGAAAGAGTATAACGGCGAATCCATGCGAGTTATTCGTGCTTATAAAGTTGATAATACTCAATATGTAGATTTGCGTAATCAAGCTGGAGAAGACTTTGAAAGTATTCCAGTTGAGGATTTAGGTAAGAAGAAAGCAATAAAAAAGAAAGCTGTAGTTGAAAAAAGAGTTCCTAGAATTCGCTTTTCAAAGGGCGATGAGGAATATATCTTTTGGTTAGACTCTAACGAATACGAAAAGTTTGTTGCCGATAATAAATTAAATAAAGCAATGATTCAAAATTGTCTTGAAGGCGTAGTAAAAACACATAAAGGATACAAGATAAGTGAAGTTAAATAGAGAACCTATGTATTTTTACTATAAAGGAATTCAAATTATTCCTACTAATCAGTGGGAAGTAGATGGTGATAGTGGGACAGTTCAGTTTATTGATGCAATTAATGTTAGAACAGGGCGTGAAATGACTGGATTGCCTGCAAAGAAAATTGTTGTAAGTAAAATTCATGTATTACCAAACAAGGGGGAAGTAAATGGAAAAATCAGTTAAATGGTCTATTGGAGCGGTTGTTGTATTATTGGGTGTCACTATTGGGGGCTTCCGATTCTTTGAAAAAATTGATAATGGTAACGTTGGTGTGCGCTATTCAATGTCAGGTGGGGTCCGCGATTCTGCGTTGAGCCAGGGGGTTCATTTTGTCGGATTGGACAAGGTAACTCAATATCCTGTTCGTAGCCAAACCGTTAAGCAAAAAGTTGGTTCAGCTACAAAAGACGGCAAGAAGACTACTGTTAATATTACTTACGCTTATCATGTTGACCCAACTAAAGCAGCCAAAGTTTATAAGAAGTTTGGCTCTGCGGACATTAAGTCTGTCGAAAACGGCTGGCTTAATCAAAAACTTCAAAAAGCTAGTCGTGATGAGCTGTCCAAGTATAGTTTGCTTGATGTAATGGGCTCTGGCTCTGCCAAGGTTCAAGGTGCCATTTTGAAGGACTTTCAAAAGTCAGTTGAGGACCAAGGATTTATTGTTGAAGATTTAAGTTTTGGTGTTCCTGATGTTGATGCTCAAACTCAAAAATCAATTGATGATTTAATTAAGGCCAGTCAAGATAACGAACGGGCTAAGTTAGAAGCGAAGACTAAGAAGACCGAGGCCGAAGCTGATGCAAATGCAAAGATTGCACGTGCAGAAGGGGAAGCTAAGGCAAATAAGAAGATTTCTGATTCAATCACTGATAAGAATATTCAATACATGGAAGCACAAGCACACCTTAAGCATGGTTTCGTTACTGTTCAAGGTGCAAATGGTGTGATTGTAGATCAAGCAGGTAACAAGTAATGGGATATTTCATTGTTAAGTCATTAATGCTACTAGTTGTTATTGGCGTTTTAATATTTGGAAATTTGTATTTAATAGATAACAAGAAGAGTGAAAGCTCGGATAAGCAGCCCAAATAGGGTAAAAGCTACTAAACAAGAAAGAGGGAATTATATAAATATGGGAACTAGTGTAGAAAAGATTGCGTGGTATAGCGTATTCAAGCCAAGTTGGTATGTTGAACAGATGAAGGGCTGGACAACTCGTAGCTATTGTTTGTTACTTATTGGAATTGGGTTGATTGTAGGTATGACAGTTGGTGGCGGGATATTTAATCCTGTTACAATGACAACAATGCTTGCGGGGGTACTAGGATTCACATGCACCTTGTCAATTTCTAATTCAAAGCCACTAAATGGAATTTTAGGTCTAATAAGTGCCTTAATTTATATCTTTGTAGCGATTAATGCAAAAAATTATAATGATGTATTATTACAAACAATTTATATCTTAGCACTAGATCTACCGGTATTACTTTCTCCAAGCTGGGCTAAAGATGTTGATAAGAAAGTGCGTTTCCTCGGAGAACAAGGACATGGTTTACGCAATTGGACTCTAACTGTTCTATTGTTTGTTGTTTTAACGCTTGTGTTGTACTACTCAGATACGCATTGGTTTATCAGTCCTCGCCCATGGGTTGATAGTATCGCTGCTTCAGTGGGAATTACAGGAGCCGTGCTAACTACATTCCGCTTTAGCGAAAGCTATTTCTGCTGGTTGGCGCAAGGATTACTTTCAGTAACATTATGGGGAATCACAGCGGTACAAGGAGATGCTAATTTTGTACTCTTTGTTACGTACCTATTGTACTTATCAAATGACTTTTTAGCATTTTTTGATAAAGACATTGCGTGGTTCCATCACGAAAAACACCAACTAACAACTAAATAGACAGAAAAACCGCCTAGTCCCGAAAAACTAGACGGTAGATAAAAACACTAACTCATGCTATAATATAACCGTATCGAAGAATTATATTACTTCCATAGTTGGGTTGATAAGTTAGCTGGCAAGTGTTCCTATTCTGGTGTATTGCCGTACACCACCAACCAAACACTCGACAAAAAGGCTTGCGACTTGATCACACCCTTTAAACGGTTTTGGTGTATTGGGTATCGACCAATGCACTTTTTAATTATAACAGATAAAATGGCTATTCTAACAGGTGAGTTAGGGTAGCTATTTTATTTTTAAGGAAAGAAAATGACAAGATATATTAAGTGGGTGGATTAATGATTAAAGTAAAGATTTATACAAAAGAAAGTTGTCCGGCTTGCATGATGACCAAGAAATTATTTAATGATTTAGGCGTAGATTATAAAGAAGTGGTAATTCTTCAAGATAGTCCTATGTTAGAAGTTTTACGTAAACAGGGGTGGCACAGTTTTCCCGTAGTAGAATGGCTGGACGAAGAAGGCGTAGGAGACGCTTGGTCAGGATTTAAACCAAATAATATTAAGGAGGTAGCTAGTTATTATGGACAAAGCATTGATTAAATTGTTTGAAAAAGAAATGTTTAACAAAGAGAATAGTGAAGATGGGTTTCGTAACTTCGTTCTTGATTACTATAAGAAACATTCGAAAGATACGTTTGAATATCCTAAGGACCGTTACGAACTTTTAACAAAGGGCGATCCTAAGGCGCAATGGACTATGGAAGATATTGTTGTATATTACTTATCTAATAGCGATCAAAAAGGTAAAGTAACTTTTATTTAGACACAACGAAAATATTTTACATTAAATTATAGGTAAATCAATTGACAAATATTTTTGTTTGGGTTATTATAGATATCGTTGATGAGGAGCAACTTAGTTGCGACCCGTTAATAAATCACACAGATCAAATGATCACTTCAACATTTCAGGAGTAATCCTGATTATGTTTCGGTAGCATAACTGGATAATGCAACGGCCTTCTAAGCCGTCGAGTGAGAGTTCAAGTCTCTCCCGAAACATAGCGAAGAGTGGAAAGACAATACGTACATTTTGGAAGTACCTACTCCCTATATATCTTTTAAATTCATAATACAAACACACCTTTCTAATTTTTAATCATCCATGTTTGTCTTTATAGAGGTTCGACTCCTCTGCTTCGCATTGAGTAGAAAATACTCAAATTATTAAACATTTACGTGCTGTGTTTAATAATCAAAAATTGTTGATTCATAAATTTTCATTTCTTTTTATCTACTTTTTAGCACACTGCGGTTCGATTCCGTTTTGTGTTATTCCCAGCTAAGTGGTTGGGCTGGGGAACTCCTTTCATGGTTAAGCACCTCCGAAATATGAAGGATTGGTTAGTCAGATAAGATATGTGTGATCTTATCTTGATAAGGTTCGGCATAGCTCAATGGTAGAGCAACATTGTGCGGTGTAGATATGCGGTTCGATTCCCATTGCCGAAATTCCTAGCAATAGGTTGTTTCAAATGACGGAAAACGTTTGGAATGTAAAAACACCTAACGTATGTTTAATAGGTTAAATTTTCCATACACCTTTACCTTTACATTTTCAATTCGATCTAATAACGTGTTTGCGCTGGCATGGCACGTTATTAATACCTAGATAGCGAAGTCTGGCTAAACGCGACGGTCTCCAAAACCGTTCCTTCGGGTTCGGGGGTTCAAATCCCTCTCTAGGTGTTTCTGTTATATGGATATGTATAATAGGAAAACCGGCAACAGGTGTGTCGGTTGAAGCGCTTGAGTATAAATGGCAGTAATGTGATTTATACGAGGTATCCTACTCACAACTGGAGGAGTTTCTAATGCTCGTAATGTGATTGATGCCACGCTTCTTGCTATTATGGTTGCGTGTGCGACTACCTGTGATGCAGATATTGCCTAAGTTACTGCTGAGTTTAATTCTCAGGTTGCGGGTTCGGGTGATCTGGTAATCTACACCCTGAATAATACAAACACAAGATTGCAAGTCATACTAGTTATTGGCGGAAGTATTTGAAAAATCAAAAAGACAAATCGGCAGAGAACGGACTTTGATTCCTGTCAATTTATTCCAAATCCGTTCGAGGAATAATGGGTGGTCTAAGTGTTTCCCATCAAAGTAAAATGCTTCTTTTATAAAGTTTTTGCGTCTTTAAATTGCTGTTGTAACAGCGATAAGATAATAAACTTATTTATATAATCTGATTACGGCTCACGTAGGGCTTCGAAATACAGCATAATTACCCACCTCGGTGTTCGTGTGAATACAAAAGAAATAGGTATGACAGATAAGAAAGAGGCTGTCTTGTTAAAGATTAATCAGATTAACTTGGAGCTTGACTCCTTATTTAATCAGCGGTTATACGCTGGGAGCGGGCCACCTCCCTTAATATGTGGTTCGGGCATTCACTTCCCTCAATGTGATAAGGTCTTTACTAACAAGTTTCTCCTTGTAAAAGAAACGATACATGTATTATGTTTGGAGCCTTGTCTGATGGTACTAGGAAGATTAATTGGGTTCGATTCCCAACAGGGCTATTTCAGATAGTTCTTTATAGAATGGTCAGCTTAAGATCGACTGAACTGTCTGAAAATGATTTGCCTAGTTATAGGCTACATCTTCGCAATGCGAAGGTACCTACCAGAAATGGTAGTGATTAATCGCGGACAGAATTGCTAAGTCAATGTCCATCAAAAAGATATAAGCTCTAAGAGTAATCAGACTGATACTTAGCACAGTCAGCAAGCTCTTAACTTATCAGTTCGCCATCTAACGTTTCTGGGTGAATATAAACTTATTGTAGTGAATCTAAAAGTTATATTTGACTGGTATAACATAGTGAGATACGAGACTAATCTTGGTTCGATTCCAAGCGTTTGTGTCCTATTAGTCAGTGGGAATAATGGGAAGTGAGTCTGGTTAATGTTGGTGCAAATCCAACCCAATAAGTATTATTGCGAAGTAGCTTCAAAACAGGGAAAGCGTTGGGAATGCGCATGAGAAAAACAAGACCCAGAGATCGCAGGTTCGAATCCTGTCTTCGCAGTTATAGTAGCAAGCGTCAACGCTTTGAATGTAGTGGTTGGTATGTAAAGGAGAGCAACGTACTTAAATGTGCGTCTCAGCGATAGGACTAATCAACTATCCTTGTTACTTTGAGAATATGAAGTGATTAATCGTGTTCTCTAAATTTTGCGAATTAGCTCAGTTGGTTAGAGCAGAGGTCTGTTAAACCTTGTGTCATCGGTTCGAATCCGATATTCGCAGTTAAATCAAATATTAAAATTAAGCATTTGATTTATTTTCACCAAGTCTCGGAAGTACCACCCAAGAAAGTCATAAATGCGGATATGATAAGTATTGGATAACCTAGTAGAGCATTGATGGAGACCTTTGAGATAAACACAATCCGCAAGTGCGAGTTCAACAAGAGGAGTAAATAAAATCCAAATGAGATGTCTAGGCACGATTGCAACGCGGTGTTGAGGGTTCGAATCCCTTATTGGTGGTTAACTTGATAAATTATCCCTTCGCGGTGGCAAGGTTAGTGTCTCCACCTAAGTTTGCCGAGAATGGGCTGTTTACAGCGCACAAAGTGGAGTCGGTGCCATTCGGTAATTTATCAAGTTTTGGTTCTAGTGTGCCGTCGCTAGAATTGTATTTCACTTAACGGAGCGGAGAGTAAATCCAGTGTGTCCTTGGAAACATAGACTGTAAAACTGGTGTCTCGAAGTCAACACGAGGGTAGAATACCTGGTATTGTTGGCATGTGATAGCAGCGGGGTGTAGCTGCGAATATAAATAAATCACCTCTTTATTACACTCCAGTAACTCAGTCAGGTTAGAGTGCACAACTTATAATTGTGAGGTCGCTTTGGTTCAAATCCAGCCTGGAGTATTGCCATTATGGCAAAGAACAATCCCTTTGTATTAAAGGTTACGACCGATCGCAGAGGTTTTATCGAGGGGTTATCACACCCCACTTGCTGACCTGAACAGTTTAATAAAATCAGGATTTTATAAAAGACAGGTACAATATTCGCTGACGGAGCGTAGGCATGTGCGGAATCCGTGAGTGGGGCTAGGCTACGCCAACTCTCTATCGGTAGACAGTAGCAATTATGTCGGAGATAGGAATGAGTGATGTTAAGGTCTTGAAATGAGTCTCCCTTAACAAGAACATATCAAAACATTCAGCGAGTAACGACAGCGCCCCTTAGCAGGGATAAGGACTATGCCCATCTTATGAAGCTAGTAGGAACAAATGTGGAATAAGGCAAAAGCTGTTAGGGGTTCCACCACAAGAAATATTTTGATATATAAGTAACATAGTAAGTCTCAGCTTGGTAGAGCTTTATCTTAGCGGGTAAGAGCAAGGGTTCAAATCCCTTCTATGTTATAGACTTCATTAAGAAGTCGATTTGAGTTATTATTTGGAGCTATGATTTAAAGCTCTATTCTGGGGTAGTTTATGGATTCGACAGTCAAATAAAGCCCTAAATACGACTTACGGAAGATAACGCCGAAATACTTTCATTTAAATATAAAAGCAAATAACCATAGAGTTACAGCTTTAGCTGCCTAGCTTATAGGCACTTGGTTAATATTTTGATACCAGATAAGGATATTAGCTATCATATTTCACCCCCTCTGGTCTTAGTTCATGATTTGCTAGTTTGAGTGTGACTAAGTATTAAAACTAGCTAGACTAGGTAGTTTTTGGAAAATTACTATGTAACGTTCCCTAAGTCGAAAATTTAGAACATAGTCCTATTAAGTCTAAAATGTATTTGGAAACTGGTTTGGTTGGACACGGGTTCGACTCCCGTCTACTCCATATTCGTTTTAATCATCAGGTTGTTGGTTCGAGTCCAACCTCCAGCACGGGGATTGATCGTCACATTATGTGCTAGAGTAGCTCAATCATACACAATGAAGGTGTACGGCAGAGTGGGTGATAACGAAGAAGACGTGTATCCGTCTATAAATAGGAAACGTAGCGTCTAAGGTTTCACTTCCGATAAATTGAAGCCGGAGGGTAGCTCCCTCGTTGTTAGAAATTTCTTATAGAAACCACGGCGATTCAGGTAAACGTAGAACCTAGCTCCTATCCGTGTAATAAATTTGTGAGCTTAAAATAAGATCTTTGGAATGTTGGTGAGTGTACAAAGCCGACAGAGGTAGTAGTTCAATTGGTAGATCATGCTAGGATGTGGGTTCGATTCCCATCTACCTCATAGCTATAATTAGCGAAATTCTTTATTACGTATTTACAAACGAGACATACAAATAAAGCGTCACTTTGCGAGATTGGTTAGAATCTGGTGACGCTTTTTGTATACAAAAATTTAAGAGGAGCTGAGTACTATATTGATTACGATGTCAGGAATCATTGGGAGCGGCAAAAGCTCGATGACCAAGATTTTAGCAGAACAATTAGGAACAGAACCATTTTATGAATCAGTAACGGACAATCCAGTGCTGAAATTGTTCTATCAGGGAAATGAGGATGTGGCAAAGAAGAGAGCGGAAGGGGATATGAAAGCGACAAACCCATTTGCGTTCGTATTACAGGTGTTTTTTGTAAATAGACGTTTCGATCTCATTAAAAAAGCAATGCAAAACAATAATAACGTCCTGGATAGGTCAATCTTCGAAGACGCCATTTTTATGCGTATGAACGCAGATATGGGCAATACGACACAGGAAGAATATGACATCTATAAACAACTTCTAGACAATATGATGGAAGAATATCCTAAATTTAGTCCTGGGAAAAAGGCTCCTGATTTAATGGTTATGATTAATGTTTCGTATGAGACTATGCTTAAGCGAATTAAAAAGCGTGGCCGTGAATATGAACAAATTGAAAATGATCCATCTTTAGTCAATTACTACAAAACTTTATTTGAGTATTACGAAGATTGGAAACATACCTACGACAAGTCTCCATTATTGGTTATTGATGGAGACAAGTATGACTTCATGGAAAATCTTGAAGATAGAAAGACGGTCTTACGTCAAATTTACGATAAGTTGTTAGAAGTTGGTTCTATTGATAACGCTAAGCACTTAGAACTAATTGGTGCTTTAACTAATTTACAGCTTACTGACCATGAAGGCGAATATGATGCTGACGATAAGGAAGCAGCTTAACTTATAACAAACATATACGCAACAAGGGAGCTCTCCCTTATACATATTACCGAGGAGGATAATTTAATGAAGTTGGCAACTGCAATTGAAAAGATTAGTGAATTAGGCAGGTTTAGGGCGACTGTTGAAGGAAGACGCTTGTTTGTTCGTCGAACTACCGATGACGATTGGTTGTTACAGGTAGATGCCAGAAGCACTAAACCAATGAATATACGAATTGATGAGTCAATGATACTCAGAGAATTAAATACCGGAGCACTAACTGTATTAGAGATTGTTAAGGAATATCTTAATACATCGATAGATCTACGTGAGATTAACATTCCGGCTAGATTTGTCTTGCCACTCGGAGTAGATGCAGACGGAGATAAGAATTACTTAGACGTTAAGGATGGCCGCGTGGAAATTGACTATGGCGGTAATGGAGTATATCACACCCAAAAAGAATTGGACGTGGCCAAAAAGCAATTCCCGGCATTAGCATCACTAATTGAAAAGATTAAGAAAGAGGACGAATAATGCTTACGTACGAAAAAGATGTTATTCCAGTAAAAATGACAGCTCGTGAGGCACATAAGCGTTCAATTGGAACTGAAGAAGATTACATTAAGCTACTCATAGATGTTTATAATTTCATCCACGAAGAAGTGGATAACCGTAATACCTCAATAGATTATTGGATCGATAGTCTTTATTTAGCTGACCGTGTTTTTAACGAACTGGTTAAACAGGGCTACAACGTAAATCTTGAAAAAGATATGGGCGCGGATAAGGTTTGGCATCTCTCTATCGAATGGGAAAATGTAGATCTTGACCCTAATAAAAAATACATTTTACCTATGGAAGGTGCGTATTCTCGCGATTGCTATGGAAATGATTTAACGGGATATGCCTACAAGGGGACAAATGGAAGTTGGTTTATGGCTCTTAGAACTAATGATGAAGATATGGAAAGGCTTGGCTATACAGTTACCGCTAAAGACATTGAAGAAGCACCTGAATGGGTAAAGGTACTTGAGCCTGTGGAGGTTTAGAAAGAATAATGAGAAAAGTTAAGAGTTTTGATGAATTTCAAAAAGACATTAATCATCTTAGCCAAGATGGACACACGTTAGAAGCTGTGTGGAACGCAGTACACTCCAGTATTGGAATTATTGATCACTCTACCGGTGAACTGAATATAATTCTTTCAGTAAAGATGATGAATGATTCGATTAAGAAATATCCATCCTTTGATAAGGATAATCCAATACACAAGAATGCTTTAAAAATATGTGAAGCTTTTCTTGATATTCCACCCGTAGACCGTTACCTTCCCGGGGACAAACCTGAATGGCACGATAAAAAAGCGATGGCCAAACGGAAGAAAGAAAAGATCGACATCTTCAACCAGACCAAGGATGTTTTTAATACATTAAAGGAGATGGATTAAATGATTCGTATTTGCATTGATTGCGGTGAACGTTTCTTTGTCGAAGATACTGATGAATTAGATGTTTGTCCTTATTGTTGGAGTGAGGAAGTAGAGGAGGTAGCTTAATGGGATTATTCAATATGTTTAAAACCACTGACTTTGAATCCTTGGACGAGCTTGAACAAATGGATCTCGCTGATGGACTAGGTATTACTGATATTAAGAAGGATATTCGATCAATTAAGGCGCAGTTAACTGATTTAGAAGCGAGTTCAAATTGGCAAGACAATATAATCACTGCTGAAGAAGCGACGGCACAACTGGAGGCAAAAATCCAAGCGGAGATGCCAAAAGAGTTAGGTGAAGTATTTAAGAAAATACGTAAAGCGATAGATGACAAGAAGAACAGTATTGAGATTTCTCCGTACAATATCCAGTATGAACGTCATGACAATGCTAGGGTTTCAGCTATTTCATATAATCCATACCTAGAAGACCTAGAACAAGAACTAAAGAAATATAATTATGCAACCCATTTAACTGACTATGGTCTTGTTGTTGCTTGGCCCAGGAATAAAGCAAATGTACCAGTAATCGATCCAGATAAAAAGTATATTTTACCAATGGAGGGAACAGTAAAGGCTGGGCTTCCTCATCAAACGTTATATGCCTTTAGAGTGAACGATACTTGGGTGACGAGCCTAGAAACTGAAGACGCAAAAGCAATCGGTAATATGCAATATGTTTATGGTAAAGATATTCTAAGTGCACCCGACTGGGTTAAAGCTATCAAGCCAATTGAGGTGGAAGAGTAATGTATATGAAATTAATTGACGACCAAATTAATCAATTAGAGGCTGTCATGGATGTACATGAGGGGACTCCGGCTATCCTTGTCGAGGACGCATTAAGTTGGCTCTATAAAGTTCGTGGACAAATTTTGAGTAATCAAAAATATACTGTACAAGTCTTTCCTGGCGAACGTGGATATTTAAATATTTTTCAGAGTGAAGATATTGTTCTTAACAATATTGATAAAGATAGTGATTTTCAAACTCATTTCACTCAAGAAGAAATTGATAAGTTAAAAGAACGAAAAGATTTAGCAATCGACTGGGATAAAGCAATTATTGAACCAGTAAGGGAGGAAGATTAATGCACATTTACGAAGTGGTAGCACTTAAAGATAATATTGCGTTTAAAGGAATTGAAAGTAGCGTGGTAATTGCTAGATCGCCAGAAAATGCAGTACGCCTAGTAGTAAATAGCTGTAATGATATGGCTGGTTTTGAGCGTTATAAAACAAGTGACTTTGCGGCTAGTAGTCCAATTGACCCAAATGATTATGCCGAAGAAACGATTATTAATTAAGGAGCGCCTTAAATGAAAGCATTTCGAGGAAGACCAATATCAGGTGATTTTTCATGGCTAACGACAATCAACCTGAAACATCAAGCACTTATGTCCTTTCCAGGTAGAGTTGAGAACATCACTGAACCAATTAAGGGAGTATGTGTGATTGATTTTGGAAATGATGGATCATTTACTTGCAAACTTGAAGATTTAAATAGTATTACAACAACGCCAATGATGCTAGACAACATAATGAGAATGTAATAATGGAGGATTTTAGATGGGAGTTAAGAACTTTCCGCTTTATAAAGTAACAGAACATGCTAAAGAACGAATCTTAACACGATTCAATATCACTAAAACTGAATTTGATGGTTGGATGAGTCGTTTATTATCTCAAGGTGAATTTGTTGAGAAACAGAATAATAATCGTGAAAAGTATCGACTACACGATATTGTGTTTGTCATTGATACACGCCAAAAGCAAGTTATTACTGTTTATTCAGAGAATGAGCATGACGACAATGGATTCAAGGTGAATACTAATCCAGAAGTTAAATCGGCTATTAATGAAGCATTGGATTTGTTAGTAAAGCAGAAGAAAGTTCGAACTGCCGGTAAGATCTACGACAATATTCAAGCAATGATGGATTATTGTGAACGAATGAAAAGTCCTCATGTTAATCACCGTTTTGCTGATGTTGCTTGGGAACAGTTGTTGAAAGAATTCAATGAAATTAGGAAAACACTGGACGGAAGTATGCAGGTTATTTCTGAGGCTAAACAAAAGATTGCGGAGGGTTAGATATGTTACGCTTTCTAGTTAATATACGAGATATTTTTACAGCCACTATTATTATCCTCCTTCTTCATATTGCAGCTTTGATTTCGCTAGTTAAGGCAGCTCTTGGTAAAGTATTCGAGTATATCTTCAAACTATTATTATTGATCATTTTTATAATTTTGTTGGGAGTTTCTGCATTTAACCCGAAGTATGTGCAATCATGGAACGACATTAAAGAAACGTGGGCCAGCTTTGTTGATCTTGTTTTATATTTCGACTATCAAGAGCTTGCTCAGTGGTATCGGGCTGCACTTTCTAAAGATGAGAAGGAAGCCAAGATTAATTCATAAACGGAGGATTAGATATGTATTTTGATAAAAAACGAAATGAAGTAAGAAATATTGTTTCTAATTTCGTTACAACACCAGTAGATAAGTTAGTCTTAAGTTCAGAACAAGTAGAGGCTATAAAAATGGTGATAGAACACTATCAAGAGGAAAACGAGAAAGCCAAGGAAGAAATACATAAAAACATGTGGAGAATTACTAAGCCGAATTTACCTCGTATTTACATTGCTGAGTACACAACTCATGACGACTATGGTCCATTACGTGAGACTGATGTCTTTTCAGAAGAAATAGATGCCTGGGCTTTTGTTTTAAAGCAACGTGAAGAAGGGGCAACTGATATTTCTGTTAAGCCTCGTTTGGTGTACTTAGATAAGGATAGAACGGTGAATTTTAATGAGTAAAGTAGCGGGTTTCTATAGGAGAAATAAAATTCCCTACTCGTACTATGGAGGAAAGAAGCATCTTTTATATAAGAAAATCGAAAAAAGATTAAGAGAACAAGAGCGTAAGCAAGTGGTAAAGCCCCTGCATCGAAAATTAAAGGTTCTTCCATCTGCACACCCTTTGAGATACGAAGGAACGAAAGACAGAGGAAAAGATTACCGCCTCTATAAAGAGGGAAGAATCGCAGAGATAATTATTCAAATCAAGATCAATCCCTCTAACGGCAATCCCATGGGAATAAAAGAGATTCGTTTTCGACCAAAAGGGAGTGACCAGGAAATATCCTTGGATGACTTAGTAGCTAAAGAAGAAAATATGAGGAGATATTAATGAGTAAAGAGAAAGTTGATTATAGTGATTTTGAAACCAACTATCTGGTTGAAGCCTTGCAAGACGTTGCTCTTGAAAAGTATGACTTCAGTAACACTCCACAAATAGATGGTCTTGTGACGACACTAAAAACATTGTCACAAAACAATTTTCACGAAGAAGAAAATCTTCCAATTAGTGAAAAACAGGTGAGTATCTTAACAGAAACCATTGAACAATTAGTTCCGCTAATTCGGAAAGGGTACTTAATTCTCAATAATCGGTATCAGAAACGGAACAATGATTCTTTGACACTTGGATCAGTCTTTCCTGTTAATTTCAAGACGATACATAGCTACCGTGCTTATCCTAATCTGATGAGTCTGTTTACAGAAAACAAAATTTGTAAACATGATAGTGATGTCTATCTACATGTGTATGGCATCGGTACAAGAGAGTGGGTTGATACTACTACTTTTGCATTAGAGCTATATGAGTCAGAAGAACTAATTAGTGATGCTAGATTCTGTATCTCTCTTAAAAATATGGATAGCAACCTATATATTGCCACTGAACGTGAAGTAGTGGTCCGTGGGGTTCCCCCGTTTAAGAAGACTGCAACGTTTACTCACGTTGATAGGCTGGATAGCGAGTTAATTAATCAGATGAAGTCGAGAGATTATAAGCAGGCTATGAAATGGTTGATTTGTTCTTTAATTAAGGTACTGCTGGCAGTCAAAGACACCAATGAATGTCTAAGTTTTGTGGAAGATAATTTAATTAATCGGTGTCACAAGATTAATTTTGGTTAGGAGTAGCGTGATGGATTACAAAGAAAAATCATTTTATTTAGAAGAAGTATTGGGCCTTGAAGGTCGGAAATATAAACATGAAAATCATGAAGGCGACGACGGGGTAACTGGTATCTACAAAGATGGTAAATTAATTTTTACGGAAGACCAACTAAATGCGATCATACTTTGGTCTGATTTCAAAAACTTCCTACGATCAGAAACGATGTGGAACGATGGTTTTGGAAAGATATTTGACGACTTTTTTAGTAGGAAGAAAGATAATGAGTAAATTACAAGCAATCAGACTTTTCATTACCATACCTTTTATTCTTATACCTTTTATATTATTCATGATTGCATTTGTAATTCTTAAAATTAATTACTTAGCTCTATGTGTAATAGCTTTAATGTTGGGAGGAGAAAAGCCCACCAAGGAGCGATACGAAGAAATGGTTCGGTCAATATTAGCTAAGTAAAATGTCTGTTTTATAAAGGAGGACTATTTTGGAAGAAAGATATATTTATGTGGTAGTTCATGATAATGGTCAATATAGCGACTATGCTGAATATGTAGTCGGAGTTACTGACTCATACGCACAAGCCATTCAATTTGCTAATAGAGAAGCAAGTTACACTAATCATAATGAGCGTTGGATTTTTGATCATGACTCAATTGTGATTCGTAAATATCGGTTAAACGAATTCAAACGCAATCTTTCTAAAGCTGAGGCAATAATACACACAGAACGTGATAATGAGACTGTTATTTGGGAAGAAGCAGAGCACGAAGAAACACTTGAAATGACCGACTTTTATAAGACGGGAAAGGACGAGTAAATGAGCGATACTACTTGGGTGAATATCTCTATATTTGTAATATTTTTACTCTATTTTCTTCACTTACTTTGGGTATGGGCCAAACAAGCAAATTGCGCTTATTGTCATGATAATATCCCCTTACTCCACTCTAAAGCAGATCCATATATAGAGGTAAAGATAAATGAATATTTGCCAGAACTGGAATTGGAATCGGAAATCTACTATGGGACGAAAGACTTAAACTATTGTCCTATGTGCGCAAGAAGATTGAGATAGATTATGAGACGGTCTTACAAATACCTAATTGTTGGCGGAGTGGTAGTCGGCTTACTTGGTATTGGTAGTATAGTAATCCCTGTACATTCAGAGATTATCGAAACAAAAACAATCCATGTCTCGAATAGTACACCTGTAAAAGTGGACCATATTGAGGCTGATTTACGATATGAAGGTACTGAAACCGATTGGGACACCTCATACGATCCATTCAATATATCGTCTATTCAGGCGGCGTATTACGATAATCAGGATAACTATATAGCCGATGCGTCCTTAAATGATGATATTCATGCACAGTCAGTTATCTCGGGTAAGCAATACTATTCCGTTACAAAGCATAACTATACTGAAAAGATTACTCAATATACTAATCTTTATCATTATTCGTGGAAGTCAAAGTCTAATGATGATAAAGATACTAGCAAATTGGTTGACGATAGTTCATATAATTTGCCAATTTTACTACATATCAACGGACACTATAGACTGGGCAAATATAATCATTCATGGGAAAAAGATTATAAGCTGACGCCCAAGGATGGTAAATATGTTTGGAGCGAAGATAATGACTAACGAAATGTTGGCAATGATTACAGTAGTTGTGTTTGGGTTATTGGTCTTTCACAACTCACGGAAAAGGTGGTAACGATATGGGGAATGTTATAGCAAAAGCCCTGGTTGGATTAGCAATTCCAATTATGGTATCGATTTATTTTGTAACGCAAAAAGATGTAAGTAGTGGAACTTTGCTATGGGCATGTTTTTGGGAAGTGTGTGTAGCAGGAAGCTTATTTTAAAATTAATTAATACATATTAAAAATGGAGGAATACATAAATGAATAAGATTGTACCGCCAAATGTTAAAGGCTTTGAATTTGTTGACAATGTTAAATTAGCAGGAAAAATATATCAGGATTGTGCAGCAATGGGGCCTGTTGCTCCAGTTCGGGCATATATTCAGTGTTCATGGTTTAGTCCTGAAGAAATAGAATTTATGGAAAAGGGATTAGCAACGCTTGGACAAAATCCCACAGTCTCTTTGAAGTATAGCCATCATCCATTAAGTCATCAGTACAACGATATTGATGTAAACGAACACCCAGAAGTAATGCGAGATCGAGAATGGCAACAGAACACATACCAAATGGATATGCACGCAATGTATGGCATGGAAATGGGAATTGGATTGTTTATGCCAAGTAAGCCAGACGTTGGTCAAACGTATGAACAAGGTGTACTTTATGCCTTACATAAGCCAAACATTTTGATTATTCCTGATGATGAAAAGGATATTCCGCTTAATTTAATGGTTGGTTGTGGTAATACTCGAATTATTACATTAAGCGAAGCGAGAGATTTTGATTTCCATGATGTTATGTTTAAGCCTTACGACGGGAAGGTGTTCTAAGAGTGAGCTATGCATATGTATTATATCGACAAGACTATGATGGAGTAGAAATCGAAGGGATTTTTGATTCAGAGCTTCAAGCGCTTGACTGGTACGAAAAGGAATATGGCGAAAGTCCTGATGACGCTGAGGGACTAAGAGTTGAACGGACAACAGTGTATTGGGATTAGGCATTATAAAACGGATATTTTAGGAGGACAACCATGTTAGACAAAAGCTTATACGATAGTTTGTTACAGAAGAAACGTTCTGTTAGAGAACACCGTAAATACGATCGTCTAAGTCGTCGAATTAAGTTTGAGACAAGGCCGTGGAAATGGAAAGATATGGATTCCAAAAAGAAAATTAATACAAGGATTTTCTATTATACCGATGAAAACGGTCAAAAACGCAGTGCCATTCAAATCACTTACTGGCCCAATTATTTAATGCACAATCAAATTGCTGGATGGAATGCAATTGAAGTTAAATGGGCAGAGATGCAGGGGCGTTGGAGAAACCCGGAGAAAATAGCTGAGCTTATTTTAAGTAAGGATGAAAATGCGTTCCAGAAACAAAAGGTGGCAAAGAAGAAAGTTATTCGTTGGCTAAAGAAAAGTGAATAACTAAAGTAGAGGAGTGATTCAATGAAATTGTTTGAAAAGAAAAAGAAAGCAGAAAATGTGGTTGCAGAAGAACCAGAGAAGAAAGAGGAATTATCGCCTTTTGAAAAATCGGAACAACAAGTTGTTGATTTTTATTCCGATTTTGATGATGAACAGTTATTCACTATTCATTTAGTTTTTGAAAATGGCACTGAATACGATCTATCGGGTCAAACAAAAAAGAATGTCGCATGGGTAGTTGCTCATAAGAATTTTGGTACAGAAGGTATTTTCCAGTACGCAGTTAAGGATGGATTCGGTATTGGAATTGATCTTCGCAAAGTAATTATTCTCACTATTAAACCTGAAGAGACGTCAAAAGATGAGGAAGCGGCCGCTTGAAGAAAATAATTACAACCCTAACAGTAATTTTAGCCATTATTGGCTTTTCTTTTTGTCTAAGTTCAACAGGTCATGCTGATATGATGTCACCATCTAATCCAGCTAGTCCAACAAGTCTAACTAATCCAAGTAACCCGGCAAGTCCAATTAGCCCACTCAATCCTGCTAATCCTGCCTCGCCATTGAATGCTAACAACATGACTGATGATTACGCCGAAGACATTCATCCGTCCAAGGGTGTCAAGGTTGTTGGTGAGATAGTAGCGACTGGATTAATTATCATTCTCGTTGGAGCAATTATTTCTATATTTGTTTAGTAATTAGGGGGAAGATATGAAAAACTTATTTACAAAAATCAAAAACGTATTAGATCAAGAATCAATTTCAATTAACATGGGTACTGGCAAAAGTTTAAATCAATACCATTCCTGTGGTAGTAGTATCGTTAATATGAACGGCGTAACCATTGAAACAACTCCGGGTATGATTCGTATATATACTGACAATGAACATTACAAAATTGTTATCGATGGCGAAATTATAAGACGGTAGGTGGAGAAATGAAAATAGCATTTGTTCAACCAACTGAGGCTAGTTTAATCAATAGAGATTTTTGGTATGTAATTAACACAGATAATTCGTTAGAATATGAAACCTTTATCGAGAGTACTGCATTAATGAAATGCGAATATGAGTTATTTGATGCTATCAAAGAAGCCGAAGATTACTTAGATGGTATACAGGCAACTGAGTTTTATAAAAAGAGAATGCGTAAAGAACTTGATAAGATTAAAGATGACGTAAGAATTTTTAATTGGACGGTGGCATAACATGAGTTACACAGCAATTATTTCATTATTAGTAATGTTAGCGTTTTTAGGCGTATCTACTGTTGCATATGGTGGTATCAGCCTATTTATTATTGTCCCAATTATCGTTGCGACAGGATTTTTAGTTAAAGAAGTTAGTTAGGAGGAATAGAATGGAATTAATGAAAAACGAATTTAAAGAATATGCTGAGGAGCGTATTACCGATAACGAAAAACTGCTAGATCAGGTTAAAAATACAATTGACTACTATCATTCACTGAACACCGAAGAGGATTATGAGGATATGTTAGATGACCTAGAAGAATTGGTCACAGATTTAATTGCAATTATTGGAGAAACTTCTAACACTATAGACGAACAAAATAGTCGTATCGAAAGTCTTGAGGAGACGCTAGAAGACGCGGAAAATGAAGCGGCGCAATATGATGCTGAAGTTGCTTTTCTTCAACAAAAATTAGCTGAGGCGACCGCTTAGTATGTTAGCAACAGAATTTAAAGAACGTATCGAACAGATGTCGAGAGGTCAAGTTGAAGTCACTGTTTTAGAAAATGATGATGTTTTAATTCGGCCGGCAATTGACTGGAATAGAGTCCCAGATTTCGTTAGGAACGTATTCTTAGAGTATTTGGGCATTGTAGAGAATGGACGGTGATCCTTATAAAAGAGACATTTTATTTAATCAAGGTTGGACAGTTATATGTATGTGGAGTTGATGGCAAGCACTTAACGAGTAGATTTGGTATGAAAACTTCTGATATTGAAGTTAATGAAGTATATTTGACACCCAATTTAAACGAAGCATTAATCTTTGAAAAAGATGATCCTTACTATGAAATTTATTGCCATGCAGCTGCAATGATGAGGACTAAGTTAACTAAAATGGAGCAAGCAGCATAGTAATTATTACAAAATAACAATGTCAAGAAGATTTTTTAATTTTTATGTACGTAACGAACATAAGATGTTATAATACTTGTGTAAACAAAAAGAGCTATGTTGCAGCATAGCTCTTCCTGAGATTAATAAGTATTGTTGATAATGCCTAATCTCTTAATGACGTTGAGACTAAACACCATCGTTCGCTGCTAAACTCACGAATGGTGTTTTTTGTTTGCTTTTATTTTCATCGCATTAAAATAAAAATTTTAATGACAGGTTATAACACGAAAGACTCATGAACACGTCACTGAGTATTCACTGACTACTCAATTTCCCTCTTTCATGCTATAATATAGATACACAAAAAGCAGGCCCGTTAAAAAGACGGTGGCCATGTGACATCAGATCAGTAAAAGATCGTCCTGCAACTCGCCAAAGTTATACGAGGACGGTCTTTTATTATTTTCAAAAGACGACATTGCTATACAAAAGAAATAAGCACTCCAGTTCTTGTACAATACCCTTTAGGGTTGACACTTTAAATAATAAAAGTGCCAATTCTAGGGGGTGTTTTTCGTTTCTAGTTATT
>PPYF01102588.1_pt1 | contig 44532 bp, 50 predicted proteins | sample 1559871 | NCBI WGS metagenome assembly PPYF01 (sample SAMN08240021, study PRJNA423297) | Human gut metagenome, whole genome shotgun sequencing project.
GGCTTCCACTAACTTGTATTTTAGCAGTTAGAGGCTCCTTCTGATTTTATGTAATAAAATCGGTGGGAGAGTCTTCACTTACAACAGTATTATGCTCTGTTTTTTGGTAAAAAAATGCGTAAACAATATTTTTATATTTTTATAAATTTAAAAAACGCTAAAACACGTGCACAAAAATTTTTTGCTGTTTTGGATATGTTATACTTTCTTTGTCGTAAGGAAAGCAATGTTTTTACAGATTGAAAATTTTAGTCTAAAAGGTTTGAATAGAGCGAAGTGGCTCATCAGTTATAAGATGAGTCACTATTGCTAACAAAAAAATATTTTGTTTGGATTTTTAGCTCAGTCGGTTAGAGCAGTCGCCTCATAAGCGACCGGTCCTGGGTTCGAGTCCCAGAAAATCCATTTTTCCATAAAACAAAGTGGAGAACCTGCTAGAAAACTTTGTGAAAAAACTTATGCAGAGAGATGAGACAAACACGGTGAGGAGCAGTAGTCCGTGTATCTGCATAGTCCCGGAAGTATGATAAGAGTGTCAACGCCTGTATGGTCTGATAAAGTTTGGCAAGTGGTTTTATAAGGGATGAAAAGCACATGGTGTTCTTCGTTGTACGAAGCATAATTTACTGACGGGTAATCCATGTACAAAAAATCATGATATACAGCAAAACTTGTGCAGAAACCTATTCTAGGAATGGCAAACAGAAACTAGCGTTTGCTGTGTATCGCCTATCCTCTTAGTAATTCAGCGTAACAGCGTAAACGCTGAACTCCGCAGTTATGTCACTGCGGCACATCCCAGTATCCGATCACCACTGAGGAGAAGTTAAAGGAGTCGCCCTGGCAGGTGGCATGTTCGCAATAATCTGCTATTTATATCGAAGAAATAGTCACGATGACACCGAACAGTCTTTTGTGATTTATTTCGTGGATATTCTCATGATTTTATTTTCAAAGTTGCCTTGTAGCTCAGATGGTAGAGCATTCTATTGCAGATAAGTCGGCGGTTCGATTCCGCCCAAGGTAATTAGTGGGGTATCGCCAAGTGGTAAGGCACAGGACTTTGACTCCTGCATCCGCTGGTTCAAATCCAGCTATCCCAGTTTATAATACTCTGCGGAACCGGTTCCGTATGTTTTCTAGGAAAATTACAAAAAGATAATCAGAAAAAAAAGATGCCAAAATTGACATCTCTTTTTTGGGAAAATTAATGTTTCATAAGTGATAAAATTTCTTTTGCTGCACCCTCAAATGCAAAAAATCCAAACTGGTTTTTGGTAAGTTCAAGAATTTTTTCCACTGGCATTGTGTCATCCCAAGTAAGATTATTTAACTTCAAAAAATGGTCTGTTCCTGCTTTGTAAGCGCCGGTAAGAAGTCAGTAATCTGTTGCATTCATGTATCCTTGCTTCGCAATACGATTAATGTGATATGCCCTATCTTCATTAGAAGAAAGTTTATATTCTACGTCACTCATTGCATCTCGGAGCGTTTCTCCATGTGCCAGACATTTCTCGTTTTTCACAATATAAGTAATTTCTGATTTAGGGAAGTAAGTGCATTTGTAAAATGTACATCCGTTATATTCTTTTTCATGCAGTATATTCATGCAAAAGCCATCAAGGCATTTCACTTTATACACTTCTCCTTTCTATAAAATTTCTTCTATGGACTTACAATTGTTAAATATCGTACCAGTGAACTACTCGGTAATTGAATTACCGAGCTTCCTACTTAACCGGGTGACATTTGCAGGCATGACTGTAACCATGCACCCCGTAGTGGATAGGCTATCCCCCGTGTTCCACAGGTTCTTTGTTACTGAATCAAGAGAGGTGCTGTTGATATCTCTCTTTTTATGGAAAAGAATCTTCTATACAAACAGAAAGCTCTGTAATTGCCGGTAGATACGAAGGCCTTCTTCGTCAATATTTTTAGCTGCCTGTTCGTCACGATCCATGACATGCCCACAAACGAGGCATATATACATGCGGTCGGAAAGCTGCAATTCTTTATGGACATGACCACATGCATGGCAGGTCTTGCTGGAAGGGAACCATTTACTGACGAAAAGAATCAGCTTTCCTTTTCTGGCAGCTTTATAAAGCAGCATGTCTACGAACATTCCCCAGCCGTTGTCGCTGGCGGATTTCCCAAAATGCAGGGACTTTTTCATAGCTGCCATGTTCAGGTCTTCTATGGTGATCAAATCATAAGTATCAGTCAGCATACAGGACAGCTTGTGCAACCGGTCGCTTCGCTGATGCTTGGCTTTCGCATGCAGCTTGGCGATGGATTGCTTCTGCTTCAGGTAATTGCTGGAACCAAATTTCATATGGGACAGTTTCCGCTGTTCCTGTGCGATTTTGACTTCCACCTTACGGTAAGGTTTTTCATAATCGGCACGGTTGCCAAGGGAGTCGATGTACAAGCAAGGTAGGGACATATCCAACCCGATGTGCTTGACTTCTGTTAAGGCAAATGGCGATAACTCATCCTGCTCTTCTATCGTAGAAAACTGAATGGAGAACATCCACTTCCCGTTTGGCTCTAAGGTACAGGTGCAGTTTTTTAAAATCATGTTTTCCGGCAGGCTGCGGTGCATCCGGAGCTTGATTTCTTCCTTCCTTTTAGGCAGACGTATCCCGGTTCTTGTAAGACACATATTTTCATTACCATTTTTGTCATAAACAACCGTACTGCGGAAGGATTCTTTTGCTAGTCCTTTTTTCTTGAATTTTGGGAATCCTTTGTCCCCTTTTCGCCAGTCGTTTACCGCTGCCTGAAAGTTCAGCTGTACATTGGAAAGGGATGTAGCATCCCCAATGGTAAGAAAGTTATAGTTCTTTTTATACCCTGCCGGTGTTTGGTAACTGCCTGTTGTCTTGAAATCATTCAGCATTTGATTCCACAGAAACCTGCAGTTTCCGGCACTCTGGCGCAAAAACTGTTCCTGTTCTTCGGTAGGTTTTGCCAGGAAACGATATACCAAAAACTGTTCCCCTGGAACGTCTTTCTTCCTGGATGCATTTCGTTTCCCAGGTAACTTTTTCCGGTGCAGGTATTCCCACATACGGATTGCAGCTGCATGACGCATGGCATCCATTGCCGGAATACATAACTTTGTTTCTTTTTTTAGGTAAAGATAGGCTGCCCATTGTTCAGCCAGTGTTTGTGTTGTTTTCTTTTTTGCCATAAGCAGCCTCCTTTCCTTTATGGATTCTAATATACAATACGGTATTTCGTTTTTGATTTTTGAGCATGGCTTTTACAGGTTTACCCATATTTAAAAAAGAACCCCATCCGAAAGTCCGGTTTTCTTAAATTTATTGACACTATCTGGAATTTTGATAAACTTTAAAGAAATACAGTTTTCAAAGGCAAGGTCACTAATTTCCTGAATACCTTCTTCAAGGTGGATTTCTTTTAACGAACCACAATCATAAAAAGTATGGCTATCTATCTTCTTGATATTTCCATGAATAGAAACATTTTCTAAACTTTTGCATTTGTAAAAGACTTCCTTTCCAATTCTTTTTACGGTATTTGGAATGTCAATTTTCTTTAAAGCAAAACAGTTTAAGAAAGCGCAATTTCCAATTTCTTCTAAACCATTTTGAATGAAAATTGTTTCCAAGGAAATACAGTAACAAAATGCGTATTCATCAATGACTTTTGCCCCGTTTGAAATCCAAACTTCCTTCAAAGCTTCACATTTAAAAAAAGCACCTTCTCCAATTGTTTTAACATTGTCTGGAATGAATATATTGTTCAAAGAAAGACAACCTGCAAAAGTAGAAACTTCGATCTTCTTTATACTGTTAGGCAAATGAACGTCCTTTAGATTTTTGCAATCTTCAAATGCACACTTACCAATACTCTGTACAGTATTAGGAATATTAATCTTTTCCAGGTTGCTGCAATAAAAAGCATTGTGTCCAATTTTTATTACACGATTAGGAATATCAATCTTTTCTAGCGAGGAACATTTTGCAAAAGCATAGCTCTCTATTATCTCAACACTCTCTGGCAGCTGAATTTCTTTTAAGACTTTACAGTTTCCAAATGCACAGCTACCGACTACTTTTACATGATTAGGAATTGTTATACGTTCCAGAGATAAACAGCTATAAAAGGTAGAGTCTGCAATTTCTTTAATACCATTAGATAAATGGACTTCTTTTAAAGAATAGCAATGTTTAAAAGCACTAATACCTATTTTTATTACGCTATTAGGAATGTCAATTTTCTCCATATCACTACAATAAAAAAAGCACTTTTACCGATTTTTTTAACGCTATCAGGAATGTATATTGATTTAAAAGAGCGATAAGAACATGCTATATTGCCAATTTCTGTAATGCCGTCTGGAATAATTAGGCTTCCATCTGCCTGAATATCACTTTCATATACTTTAATTAAAACATTATTTTCAATCTTCATTTTGGTTTCCTCCTATTTACTTTTATTTGTACAAAAGAAATATAGAAAAATCGGTAAAAGAAAAAGAGACACCATTAAAGGTCTCTCTCTTCTTGAAAATCAATATTTCAGAAATTCAGCAAACGCATTGGAAAGATAATCATAATCTGCACCATAAATTAGAGCCATATCTTCCGGATCACATCCATCTTCTATTGCCAGAGTGCGGTCTTCAGATGGAATATCTTCCTGCGTAAATCCAAAAATATCCAGATAGGACTCTACCGTATCCATTAACTGTCCAAAGAATTCAGCTTTTTCAGTCTGTCTATTTTTACCATTCCAGAATTCCAGCACTGCATTCAGGTTTTCGATTAAAATAGAAAAATTTGATTGCTTTTCAACCCCCTTTTCTTTTAACCAGGTCTGAACAATATCCGCCATGTTGACTGCTGTCATCACAGTCTGGCATTTTTTTAAGTAATCAGGGAATTCATAATCAGTAAATTCGTAAAACAACTGCTCAATGGATTTTTTATCGGAAGATTTTCTCCATATATTGAAGATATCCTGAGCAAATCCGGAAAAGGTATGATCTGCTTCTTTTAAAAGGATATCAACCAATACTGTGTCAGCATCACGGATAAATCCATTTGGTAAATTTTCCATCATCTTTTCTACCTTTTGAATTTCATCTTTTATATTACGAGATGGCAGAACTTGTAATTTTCCATTTTTGTAACAGCCACATGCTTCTGCACCGAAAGGCAATTCTTTTGAAGCAAAATCAATATCATCCATCATATAAGTCTTCACATCACTCAGTTCAACGCCATATTTCTTTGCAACTGCCTCTAGAAAATCATCAATCTGGTAATAAGCATTATCCATTTTACCGCTGATAGGAAACCTTTCTGCTGAAATTTTTCCATTGACGGATACGATATCGTACCATATACATTCAGAAACATCCAGTAAATATTGGCTATACTCTTCCTCTGTTAGCAAACGATTCATGTATACTGTATCATGATATTCAGTATTACGAAATTCATCGATACTTGCATAGCTGATACCGTAAAATCCACAATTATCCAGATACTGGTGGAAAGTATAGGGGCTGTTTGGAAAATATTTCGCTTTATGCTCTAGATATTCCTTCTGAATTTCTGACATGAAGGTATGCGGGAATTTTTGGCTTTTGATCCAGTCCCGTTGATATCTCTTGTAAGCAATCACATCGATGGTTTCGTACATCTTCAAGAAATCAGGGTGTTCTTTCCCAAATTGCTTTAAGATTTTCCCACATGCATCGTACATATCTTTCCCAAATTGCTTTAAGATTTTCCCACATGCATCGTACATATCGATACTATAATCGCATCCATTTTCTGCCATGTAATCTTCAAATTTATCATGGATATCCAGCATTAAATCCTCTTGTTCCACTATTTTTTGTTCCGCTTCTTCGATTTTATCTTCTCTTAGATAGTGGTAGGATGGATACGGGAATTGGCAGCAAATCAAAATATCACCAATATCCCATTCTTGCAACACGTCACGAACCTCATTGATATCCCAAATCCGTTTCTGTTCCTGATATGCCTCATTTAATTCCTTATCTGTTAGTGTGACAACAATTTCTTTTCCATTGACTTCTCTTTTGATTTCCATTTGAAATTCCTCCTATTTTTGTTTTATTCATTGACAATATGATAAAAATTTAAAAAAAGAAAAGACACCAGCAGGTGTCCTTTCTTATCAATCATAGAAGGCATCTTTATTTATTTGTTCCGCTTCTTTTACACTTAAACCAACTAATCCGGCACTATCTTCTGTACCCGTCCGTTTATAATGTGCGTTCTCGTGCTGTGGGTACATGAACTCCAACATCAAATAATTGGCAGCATCAGTCAGATATTCCGTATTTCCGGTGTCCTTGTATTTTTTGATACAATTTTCCATAGATGCTAAAGCATTACAGTTTCCATTTATATAGTTTTTTCTGGCAGGTCCATATTTGAAGAAACTCTGTACCATGCTTGCCTTTCTAATGTCATCGAATTTTTCGCTATACTCTGTTTTTAAGATTTCTTCTGGATGATTATTCATATTCTTTCTCCTCTTGGTTATTATTTTTGGGATAAATATGAAAGATTTTTCAGTAAAATTTACAAAGTAAAAGAGACGGTGAACGCCTCTTTTTCGCTTACAAATCTTTTTCTGACATAATAAATATCACATATTCTATTCCATCATAAAGAAACTTCCACATACCAAAAAAATCTGCGCAGCATTTGATACAGGGGATATTACTGATATCTTCATCTACATAATGCTTTTCGTGTAAGTATCCATTTGTCCTATATTTCCCATCCTGAAAATATAGGCTGATTTCGGCATCTATTTCTTTTGTAAATGCTACTTTTTGATAAAAAGCTCTTTTGGGGATAGTTCCGTATCTTTCCTCTATCTCTGCTAACGGTAAATTTCGCAGAGCATGAATATAAGCCGTTTCTTCTTTTGATAAAAATAGAGTTCTTGTATAGATGTTTTGTTGCATAATCATTCTCCCATTTTCTTTTGTAATCGTATAAATATGGGAGTATTCCTATATAATATATTTGCTTGATTTTATTTCCTTTCTAATATCTTTTTTATGCTGCGCAATTCCTCTAACGTACATTGCTCGAAATCGTTGCTTCTTCTTCCGGCAAGCCAAATTGCTAAGCGATGCACTTCAACATAGTCTTCTGCGTCCTGCTTTGTTCGAAACAGCAGGGTACGTTCTCCATAATTCGTATATTCATACAAATAATTCGCATCTACTGCTTCGTATTTTTTCTCATAGGAGGTATCAATAGTGACATATTTTCTGCCAACGGTTTTCACGAGCCTTTCCTTTATTTCAGGCTCTCGGTTTCTACCAGTGTGCATATTCAGTACGTAACACGGTTCACCTTTTTTGAAATCTCTAATTGTAATCATTTGCATTTGTCTCCTTTTCTTTATATAAATTTTCTAGGTTTTCATTTAATGTAAAGAAAGTGTTACCATTTCTTATAATGTAGTTTTGATTTGATGGATCCATTTTGATAAAAATCGTACAGTCTGGATTTTCTATAATTTCCTGCATGATTTTGCGATGGAATGGAGTGGGATTTTCTTCCTCTGTTTTCGGTTTTATCTCTTCATACAGGTGATATTTTTTTAAAATCGGCAGCAGTTCTTGTATACACTTTGTTCCGAAATTTCGAATTTTTCTCAGCTCTTTTTCCGGATTATCTTTACAGAAGTCAATCAAATCTTCTACTGTTTTCATTCCAGTTCTTCTAAGGCAATTATAAGCTCGGACAGACAAATTTAACTCTTCTAACTCCATAGAGCACGAGATTGCTACCGGTTTTTCTAAGTATACGGTAATCACATGTCTTGCATCGCTTTGAGAAATACAAATATAAGAAGCTATAAATTTACAAATATCGTTTTGATATTGCAGGTTCTTACACAGGCTCAGTATATGCTCCTTATTCTGACAAGCTGTTATAATATCTGATGCTGTACGAATGCCATTTCGATATAAGACAGCACGTGTCACCTTATGTATATTACACTGGTCTAAATCGCTATATGTCAGATACAACAGTCTGATATTTTGTGGATGCCTACATCTACGTAGTCCTTTAACATATATTTGCCGGACTCTTTCATAACTCAGATTATATATATTTCCGATTTCCCGAAATGTCATTTGCTTATTTTTAAATCCTAACTTTAAGTAGATAATATCCTTTTCTTTTTTGGTAAGGGTATTACAAAGTTCTTCTATACGCTTTTTGGTATCTTCTTTTGTAATATACGGAAATGAAAGAAAAAAAATTTCCATCTTTTGTGTATCCATTAGGTCTTCTATTGTATCTATATAATACAGAGCACAAAGAAATCTTGCGCATGGCAATGTTAAAAATGGATATATTCCGCAATATAATTCTAAGATATCATCTGCGGTTATTTTTAAAGCTTTTGCACTGTGAATGAGCTCTTCGCAGGAATGGATTCCTTTATCATGTAAAGTCTGAATACTATATTTTTGTAAAACGCCTTCTGCATCCAACAAAGAATGTTCATTAGCATTTAACAATTCCGGCCACTTCTGCTGCAACAGCATTTCAAGATACTGTTGTTTTTCGTCTGTTTTCTTGTCCCATACAGGCAATACTTTGCTAAGTAATTCCATACGTTCTAATGGCATTTTATGGACTTTTTTAAACCGTTTTTGATTGTTCATCCAGGCGCCAATCTTTTTATTTTGATAAATTGTATTCATTGTTGGAAAAACCATAAATTTATGAATATAATCCATATAGCAAATTAAGCTATCCAGCCATTTCTGATCGGATTTTGTTTTAGATACAAATGTTTCCATATACGTCCCTCCTGTTTTTTTAAATCCTAACAGAAAATGATGAAATCCTAATTTTTGTGCACGAGATATGTATCCAACAAAAAAGGACTCCAGAGAGTTGGAATCCTTTTAAAAAATAATTAGACGGATTTACATTTTTTTAGGTTCGGATTAGAAATACATCCTCTTACAAATGATCCATAGCTTTTATTTTTTATAATAGTTTGATCTGCAAAACGAACATCAATGTCAGTTGAAGAACGATAGGAAATAATCTCAGCTTCCATCCCACAGTTCATTATTTGCTTTTCACCAGTGCGTTTAAGCGAATCTTCTCGAGTACGCTTAGACGAAACATTCATGTTTATGTTCGCAATTTTACCTTCTTTAAAATTACGGTAAGATTTGTGCTTTGTAATAGTTCCATCCGTGAATTGCACGTCAATATCATGATTTCCACGATATGCGATAATTTTTGCTTCCATTCCACAATTCATTATATGTTTTTTGCCAATACGTTTTGAGGCATTTACGTTTATATTTGGATTAGGAATTTTTCCTTTTTTGAAGTAATCATAACGTTTATGTTCTACGAACGTACCATCAGCAAACCGTACATCTATGTCGTTATTTTTACGATAAGTTACAATCTCAGCCTCTATCCCGCAGTTCATCATACACTTTTCTCCGGTGCGCTTCATTTTATGTATCTGGGGATTAGTGATACAGCCTTTTTTGAAGTAATCATAACATTTATGTTCTACAATTGTTCCATCAACAAAACGCACATCCAAATCATTTGCATTACGATATGCAATAATTTTGGCTTCCATACCACAGTTCATCATACGTTTTTTACCAATTTTTTGATCAGCAAAGGTATAGTTGGGATTGGCAATCATGCGTTTGTGGAAATTAGAATATGTTATATGTTCTACAACTGTGCCATCGGCAAAACGTACATCCATATCATTGTATCTACGGTAAGCTATAATCTCAGCCTCCATACCACAGTTCATCATACGATTTTCACCGATGCGCTTCATCTTATATATCTGGGGATTAACGATGCTTCCTTTTTTAAATGAATTATAAATTTTATGTTCCACAATTGTGCCATCGGCAAAACGCACATCCAAATCATTTGCGTTACGATATGCAATAATTACAGCCTCCATCCCGCAGTTCATTATTCGTTTTTCACCAGTGCGTGTCATTCTAATTTTTTTTTTGTCCGTCATATTTATTTTCCTCCTTTTATGTATATCTGCATACAATATGGAATTATTTATAAAACAAAAAAGAGACTCCATAAAAGGCATCTCTCTTCAAACATCATCCAATATATGCTTTTAGTTTCGATTGGCAGTTTAATAAACAATTCAAAATTACAGGATTGAACATACCACATTTCCCATGGAGGATCATATCAATCGCCTCATCAGGTGCAAATGCCTTTTTATAGGAACGATTACTGGTTAACGCATCATACACATCAGCAACAGATGTAATTTGTGCTGCCATCGGAATTTGATTTCCTTTTAGATGGTCCGGATATCCGTGTCCATCATAACGTTCATGATGCCATCTGGCAATTTCGCATGCCATCTTTAAAAGCGGATCTACACTTTTATCTTCTAGTTTCTCTATATAGTTCGCACCAATTTCAGAATGTTTTCTCATCAATACGAATTCTTCATCTGTAAGTTTTCCAGGTTTATCCAAAATAGAATTCGGTATTTCTGCTTTACCAATATCATGGTATAAGGATGCTTTTTGTATCAGATCTGCATTGATTGTATGATCTATTTTTGCTACTTCTTTTGCTAAAACACCTGCCATTTTACACACACGGATACTGTGCGCTTCGTGATTTTTGTTTTTTATAATCTCAATTGTTAATGATGTCATGTTTTACATCCTCCTTTTTTCGTTCTTTACGAAAAATATGGAGAAATTCAAGAAATCAAATTCTCTAAAAAAAGGATACCTCTAACTGAGGTATCTCCTTATGGCTGCTGGTAAATATAGTTTCCATGCCGAACACGATCACCATCTTTGGGCCAAAAGCCTAACTTAATCATACCTCGCACACTTCCTGTACGATGGATACTAGGACCATTTGATGTAAATGCTTTTCCCGTAGCAACTTCGTATTTTCTTGGACTAGAATAATATGCCATTTTCATTCCTCCTGTTTTATATTTTTCGAAAATAATATGGGAGAACAGTAAAAAAGAGATTCCACTGGAACCTCTTTTCTGCTCTGTTAACGAATTTTATGCAATCTGTGGGAGAAGGGCTTGCGCCTTGATCAAATAATGAGATGAATGTGTCATAATTTTCTCATAGGAAGCTTTTCCTTCAAATGCATCTACTATCCCCTGCTCTTCCTTGGACATTTCCTCGTATGTTTTCTTACCATACGAAGGGGGCAACCATCCCTTTTTCTGAGAACCATAAATGTTTAATTTCTTCAAAAGCTCTAAATCTGTAAACTCAATATGACAGGTTCCTTTTTTGTAAAAGGTAACAGTGAAGTATCGCAATGGAATTTTTTTCGTCTGATTTGCATTTTTGGCAGCTTGCAAACGATCTTGCAGCGCTTTTTCATTTGACACGCTACCGTTCAAATAATCCAGTGCTTTTTCTATGTCAGAAAGTTTTTTCATTGCATCATAAGAATTTGGACGATAATTTCCAGAATAATCCCACGCATTATAAAAAGGAAGTATTACCTTCTTATTGATAATCCAACATTTATTTGTTTTCCATCCATTATAGTAGTGCACATTATTTCCATATTCACTGCTATAAGAATACTGATACGATAACTCATCGAAGAGCTTTATGATACACTCCTCAATTCCCTCAGTTAAATTCGTACTCATTTCTAGCTGGAGTGAATAGATGTTATACAAAGAAAAATCATATTCTGCTAACTCCGCTACCTTTTTTCGGTAGTTATCCAAAAGATTAGTCGGCATGTTACCTACAAATCTTACGTCTTGAAATAATGCATTCCAGTATTTGCTGCGAACACTTTTGACATAGTCATTGATTGTAAAGTCAACCGTACCATTTACTTTCAATTCAATCAATGGTTTGGTATAAAAAGTTTCTCTTAAAGAAGACATTATAAAGGGTGCCATTGCTTGATATTCCCGAATAAGTTGAATGCCGGCATCGACTTCTAATTCGTACTGCTTTACTGTTGCTTTAACAAAATCATTGATGCAAAGGCTGGTTTCTTCCTGCATTACTTCTTCTGTATAATAGGCTGATTTTAATTCTGAAAAAATACGAGACGACTTTTCTTTTTTGGGAATAGCTACTTTGATAACTGCTACGTCCACAGAAGTTTTGCGTTCTGCCTGTTCAAAAGCACCTGTAAAAAAGGATATATCTGCATGATAGGCCTCTAATTTCTGCAGCAATTCTTTACGCACAAGAGAATATGGGTTACGGATGGTTTCTGCGTTTAAAATACAGATAATAGAACCGCCTTCTTTTTGCATATCTATTGCTTTTAACAAATGCTTATCCCCATTGCTGAAAGGTGGGTTCATTACTATCAAGTCGTACTCCTTAAAGGTATGGAAGGTCAAGAAATCATCATGGACAACTCGGTATCTATGCCCTCTTAATACCTTTTGTAAATCGGTATCTTTTTCTATACAGTCAATATCCAAATTTTTGCTGTACCGGTACCCTCTTGCATTTACATTTCCATATTCCATAAGAAATTGTACAATATCTCCTTTTCCGGCTGATGGTTCAAGAACCGTATGGATATCTTTCCATTCCATTCCGGCAAAGATCTCTTTCAGAAGTGTTTGGGGTGTTGGATAAAATTCATCTTTTAATAACATATTGTTTTTCCTCCTATTTTTAAAAGTTCAAATAAAATATGGGAAAATCGTGAATTAAAAAAACGGAAAAACCTGTGTACAAAAATTCTTTTACTTTTGGGATATGTTATATTAAATGCGTCGATAAGACAAGGAGCCATTTACTTCCTCTTGTTTTGTAAATGTTCGTGGTTTTTTATTACCTTTAAATGGCTCCTTTAAATTTAGATACCTTTTCTTAGGGCAATGCCCGAATTTCGATAAATCATCACCTCCTTATTTTGAGAAAGCTGCCTAATGGTGGCTTTTTCTTTTTTACAATTCTTCCATATTTAAATCGAGAAAAAATAATAGGAGGATTTTACTATGAAATTAAAAGAGTTAGAAGTGGGGAACAGAACAAATGTTAATGTATTGGTTATTGACATGGAAGAACGGATGACAAAAACAAATCGTCCATATGTCGTTTTTCAGGTTACAGATGGCGAAACTGTTATAGACGTCCGGAAATGGGATAGTACGGTGGCTGAGTATTCTCATCTTAAAAATACGGTTGTAGATATGAGTATACGTACATCTGTATACAATGATAACCGAAGTTACGATACGGATATTCTTCTTCCAACAGCTTTGCCGGTTACAGATTTTATTCGTAAAGTACCGGAAGATGTGCAAATGATGATGTCCTCTATCATGGAAAGAGTAAGTCAGATTACGGTACCAGAGTTAAAAGATATGATGGCAGCTATTTTAATAGATTTTAGGAGTAAGCTCATGTATTGGGCTGCTGCTAAAAGCATGCATCATAATTTGTACGGAGGACTGCTGTATCACATTTATCGTATGGGAAAAAATGCAGATCTGCAATGCGATTTGTACCCTATGATTAACCGTGATTTGCTTATTTGCGGTGTTTATTTACATGATATTGGAAAGCTAATGGAATTGGATACTTCTATATTAGGAAGTGCCGAATATACAACGGAAGGAAATCTTTTAGGACATCACTACCTTGGGATGAACATGATTGAGGATTATGCCATTCGTTTCAAACTACCAGATACATTGAAATTACAGTTGCTACATATGATTGCCAGCCATCATGGAAGACAGGAATATGGTGCGATTGTTGTACCAAAGACCATGGAAGCTCAGATGCTGCATTTTTTGGATATGATTGACAGTAAAATTTATGCATTTGAAGACGCAATCCAAAATATGGAAGAAGGGCAAAATACTGCAATGGTAAAAAGCATCAACACAACTATTTACCGCTTCTAAGACCAGAAAAAAGCACGCCATGAAGGTGTGCTTTTTTTCGGGATTTTATAAGATTGCTAATCTTGAATTTGAGGCAGCCAATTTTCAACGATTGGTTTCAGTTTTTCTTTTGGAACGCACTCAATCAAAGCGGAATTTACAGCAAGAGCCATGTCAATAATGTAGAAATCTGTACCATTTTGCATGATATCCATACTCCATTGCCCGGTAAGCGGAATATCAGGAAGAAGCTTTTGCACCTGTTCCTCTATTTTATCTTTATATTTTTCATATCGACTCATTAGCACTTTTTCATGTTTCAGATAGATAATATAATCGTGAATGTTATGAGGGCTATCAGCATCTTTTTCATGACCGAAACGTTGTTTCATAATATCCGGTTTCCAGTACGAGCTAATTCCAAGAATTTCTTTTGTGTCAAAATCTACGAAAACACGATATTCGGTATGAAGCGGCATGCCCTTATAAATACAAGGGTTACCTTCTAAATCTTTGATGTATTCCCGAACCACCCAGCTTCTGGTTGTTCCAGGACCATAAGTACACGGATACATCAATGGGCCAGCCATCTGGCAGGCCTGATTATGGATAAAAAGAAGATATTCTCCTAGCTCGTTTACTTCTTTCTCTCCCTGTACGTGTGCATTCCGAAAATCATATTTGCTGGAAAAAGTTCCGGTTTTTACGAAATACTCTTTCTCTTTTTGTAAACGGAAAATTTTCTGGCAAAACAGATCTAAAATGTATAAGGTAGTTGGCGTCATACATCCATAATCAAGTCTGGAAAGCTGCAATAGAGGTAATGGAACCTGTAAAATGATTGTATCCGGAATTTTGAAAAATTCTTGTTTCTTCACTCCCTCACATAATTGTGGAAACCAGTTTTCGATACTATTTTGATTTTTGCCAAGTGCAGCATAGATAAGAGGGTTCAAATCCTGAATATCTAATCCTTGACGAAACAGATGATACCACTGCTGTTTCCGCTTAGGATTTTTTTCTCTTAAAAATTCACGGTATGTCCAAAATAAAGCGGCTCCACCGTCATCTTTTAAATCCCTTTGCATATAACGTCCAGTAAGCTGTGGACGAACATTTTCCGGTAATGTATAAATTTCTTCCAGAGTTACCGGATTGTTGAATGAAGATGGCGTTCTGTTAACGGAAAACATTCCATTTTTCCATCGCATAGTCTTACTCATGGATAACAACTCATTTACAATTCGTATAGATAAATCATGGATGTAACCTTTAGAAATATCATCAAAGTGTGTGTTTAGATTTTTTACATCGTGAACATTGATATCTAAAAAATTATCGGTATCTTGCTGTATACTGAGTGTTTGGTAAGTTTTCTCAAATGCTGTTAATGCTTCTGGAGAAGTATTTAAAAGCTCAGCAATTTCTTCTTTACTTAATTCTGTTGGCTTTTTAAATAGATTAAATCCCATATATTTTCCTCCCATTTTGTGAAATTTATTTTTTATAATATGGAAGAAGTGAAAGAAAAAGAGATACCATATAGGCATCTCTCTTCCCATCATTTCGAAAATCGTCTGGCTATTTCTTTGGCATATTCCCGTGTTAATGGTTTCTTCAGCTCCAGCCTGTACTCTATTGTACAAATCAGCCAGTCCTTGTCACCAATTTCAAGGTAAGATATAGGCTTCTGTTTCACTGAAAGCGCCTTTGTGTAACGTTTCAGATACTTCTTGTAGTTTGGATCATCCTTTGCGCCACTACGCATATGAATGGTGCCATCGTATTCCTCATACACAAAACTACCTTTACGAAAATATTTTTCAATGTGCTCTGTATGTTCAATTTCCAAACTGTCTTCTGCATACATACGTATTTCGAATTTTTCCATTTCTCTCTGCAAATAATCGGGAAGAAAATTGATGAAAGTATTTATAAATTCTTCCATCGTCAATAACCCTCTGGATTTTCGAAGTGTTTTGGTATTGATTTTCTTCATGGCATCTTCCAACGGTCTTATTGCTTTTTCGTACTTTTCTTCTTCTAGTTTTAATTTCTGATGCAGTTTCGCATAATCTTTTAAAAGACTTCTCGTTTCTGTAGGAATATTACGTACAAGATTTTCTGACAAAATCATAGATTTCCGAAGCTCAAATTCTATTCCATCAATACTATAAAGCTTATATTTTGTATCTGTTTCTTCTAAGACAACTACAATCCGTTCTTCTTTTCCGCCATAGTAATCAATTAACAATTTTCGAATGTCTCCTGTTTTCATGATAAATTCCTCCTGTTTTGTAATTTTACAAAATTAATATGAGGAATTTCAATAAAAGAAAAAGAGATACCATACAGGCATCTCTTTAACTTGACATTAGCACATTATTTACTATGTATTTAAGAAGTAAATTATTTCTTAGCGTTTGAGTTAGGAATAGGACGCTTTTTGGCAGGTACAAACGGAGATTGTTTTACTGACTTTCCATCGCTTTTCAGATAAGAAAACATATACAGATATTCCTTTGCTCTGGTCATTGCAACATAGAACAATCTGCGTTCTTCTTCAATTTCAGAAGGTTTTTCTGCTTTCACGTAGGGGTAAACACCTTCGATACAGTCAATGATAAATACATATTTCCATTCTAATCCTTTGGAACCATGCATGGTACTTAACCGTACTCCGACTTTATTGTTTCTGGCTTCTGTAATCATACGGTTATAGCAGAGAATGTAATTTCCCCATTCTTTCCAATCATTGTATTTTTCAGCATCTTCTTCATATTTTTTCCAAATGCCAATAAGTTCAGAAGCTTCTGTATTTCGAAATTTTGCATATTCATGTAAATATTTCATATACTCAGCATACAATTTCATGGCATTTAAAAATTCAACGGGTTTCTGTTCTTTCATTCGGTTGAGTGCATAAAAGAAATCCGTAATATTATCCATAGTATTGTTACGTTTCCACTGAACAGAATTTAAACGATATGCTGCCTGACACATTTTTTTCTTATCTAAGCCTGCTTGAATATACTGATAATCCTGCAAGTATCTTTGCGGGTGATTTAACACTCGGAATAAATCCTGTTTGGTCCATCCGCTGTTTTCTGCCAACTTTCGGTAACTTTTAATGTCTTCAAACATCCAATGCTGATACCGGCTTGGTATTTTTTCAGTAGAGACAAAAGGAATTTTCATGCTCATCATCATATCTGCTACTAATTCTGCCTGCTGGTTGGTGCGATATAAAACGGCAATGTCAGATGGATTTTCACCATTTGCAAGTAATTCTTTAATCATAGTGGTGACTTTTAAAAGCTCATCCTGTCTGTCTGTGCAACAAAAGCGCCGCACAGTTCCAGCCTCTTCATGAAAAGCTTGGAATTTTTTTGAAAAGCGGCTTGTATTATGCTGTATGAGCCAATCTGCAGCTTGGATAATTCCACTACAAGAACGGTAATTGGTATTCATCCTGACAAATTTAACATCGGGATAGTGTTCTTTAAATTTAAGCATCACCTCTGGTCTTGCTCCTCGAAAACCATAAATCGACTGATCGTCATCTCCGACGACAGCGAGATTTCCATTCTCACCTGCTAAAAGATATACAATGTCTCTTTGCAAAAAGTTCGTATCCTGATATTCATCAACCTGAATATATTGGTATTTTTCACGCAGCCACGCAAGACAATCCGGATTTTCCTTCATACAGCGATAAGCTTCTAAAAGCATATCATCGAAATCAACTAAATGATATGTTTTTTTGTATGTTTCATATTTTTCAAATATTTCCTGAAACAGCTTCTGGTCATCACAGCATTGGGGATGATATTCCATTAAATCAAGGCTGTTATTTTTTACTACCGAAATATCCGTGGTAAGCAATTTGATGAATTCTGCCTTGTCATTTATTTTCCGGTTGCCTCTAAGTTCCTGAAAGAAAAAATCCTGTGCATCTGATAGAATATTTTCATTTGTAAATCCCTTGAACTTTTTTAATATGGCCAGACATAAAGAATGAATGGTTGAAAAGGTTACATCATCCTTTCCATACATTTTTTGATAACGTTCCTTCATTTCCTTTACCGCAGCATTTGTAAAGGTAATCATCAGAATATTCCCAGACTCAATATCACAGTCCGCTACCATGTGATGAATTCTACGAACTAAAGTAGTTGTTTTTCCGCTTCCGGGACATGCAATAACAATTAACTGCCCTCTAATTGTATTAATTACTTCTTCTTGTGCTTTATTTGCAATCATAGTATTCCTCCTATTTTTATTATATCATTTAAAATATGAAAGTTTTTCCTTTAAAAATATTTTTTGCAAAACAGGATAAAATCCGTGCACAAAAATTTCTGTGTTTTTTATATATGTTAAGATATAGTTGTCGATAAGACAGAAGGAGCTATTCTCATCCTCTTATTTTGTAAAATGTTCGTATGTATTTATGAATAGTTCCTTCCTCCCTCAGACAATTTACTTAGGGTATAAACCCGAATTTTGATATAATTTTCCTCCCTTTTAGAAAAGGCTGTCACATTTGTGATGGCTTTTTCTATTTTTCAAAAATTACAATCTTTCACCCATCATGATGCGTCTCATCACAGCAAACATTGCAGGAAAAGCTTATAAAAAAAATAGCGATATAAAACTAAAAGGGATATTTTCTCATATTTGTTTTGATAAAAATTTTTTAAAACAGGAGGAATTTTTATGAGACTTACAAGTGAAGAAAAAGAAATTTTAAGAAGCATGGGATATGTAGATTGGGATTTGCAGCAGATTGAAGAGGCGTCCAAAGTCACTTCTTATACCCTTTGTACACCGGAGGAACGAGTGATTTCAGAGATGGAAGCTTTGAAATTTCTGGAAAGAAAAACGTTTTTAAATGGATTAGCCAGAAGTACATTTTCTGGTAGTGCATACAGAAAGTGTTTGGGGAGGAAAGGGATTGTTCGTATCGACTCTGATTGTTTTTTAACTTCTGATAAGCGAATGGTAATTTATACGAATTTCCACGAAAGCGTTTTATTTTTGGGAGAATTTGAGGATGAGGGATGTGATACTATTACATTGTATTTTAAAGTATCGCCAAGATTTTTGGCACTCTCAAGCATTGATTATGAAAATTTCACAGGCGCAGAAATTAGCATGGAATATACAAGAGGATTAAAATCAGCACGTGACGTCTCCGTTCTAATTGCACCTACGGTTGGAAAAGTATGTATAAACTGGTGTGATTTCAACCTTCCATATGAGCAGATTAATATGCTGTTTGAAATCGCAGATGAAGCTCTAAAAATACAAAGCGAGGAGGAACAAGAAACAGAAACTTCGTCAGAGGATACAAAGGTAGTCAGATTGATTGACGGCATAACAGAATGTTGTGGTTTTGATTTCGGAACAGAACAGAAAATTGCCAATTACTGCCCCATTTGTGGAAAAAAATTAATTCGAGTTTAAGTTTAAAAAAGGATACCGCCATGTTGCGATATCCTTTCTTTTCTAATAGAAGAAATTTGAGAAGAATTCATTTTTCAGTAATCTACCAGACATTTCATTCAAGCGTTGCAGAAAAGCAAATCTTACACCGCCAATGTCCACGAACTTCCAGAAAACCGGAGCTTTTGAGTTGCGGATTAATTTTTCTTTTGCTTCTACTCGGTTAGAATAGTCCTCATCGGTAATGAAAAGCACGTAGTCTGCAATGGGTTCCGGATCTTCTACAACATATTTCTTGATTACAGTGCACTCCCTTTTCTATTTCGTATGGAATGTAATTCCGTTTACCTCAACTTCACTATCTTTAATAGGACACAGTAAATATCTTTGTCCATCAATTTCTTTCACAAAAACATCACCAGCCAGTTCAGGTTCTGTTTTTATATCAAAGTAGTTGTTTTTGATACAATAACGTTTTGTATCCATTAGCCCATTTAAGTGGAGGTAGCCTTTTTCTCCAACTTTGCTTTTTATAATCTGATGAAAGGTTTCGATGCTATTCTTCGGTACATCGCAGCTCTGCAAAAGTTTTTCTATCATTTTTAAGCTATAACATGGTTCTGCTTCGCCAGAATTTGTGTCCTGCATCTCCTGAACTTTATTATATAAATGGCCTATAATCTCCATAGAGCCAATGTTACTTTCCTCCAAAGAAGAATGAAAGATATCCATCTCTTCCTCATTGCTTAATGGCCTTGGATTGCCGGTTAAATCCTTTAATAACACATCCTGTCTGACAGATGGCTTTTTTGTATAATACAATACGCTATGAATATCTTCACAACGATCATGAAATGCTGGATATAAAAAAGCATCAGTCGGAGCACTAAGCAGCATGTCTCGTACACGCCCGCAGATAACCTGCTTGCTGGCATCGCAAACTAACTTATCATCGGATGGTTGAACCGGACATAATGCAATTTCTACAAATTCATACACATATCCTTCTTCTCCTGGTACATCATATACACCATGTGCTTCCAAAATAACATATTTATTGCTCGACTGGTATGTGTCAATAATAGACTGTGTAAACTTCCCTTCTTTCATTTTACGCACTTGCTGGAAAGCGTTTTCTTCTTTACTTCCGCCATCTACAGTTGGAAAATCAAGAGTATAAAGATTTTTTCCAATCTTTCCTGTCAAACCTTTCTTTAACAGGTCCAAATACTGCCCCGCTTCCTCTTCGGGCATTTGAGTCAAATATTCCTTCTTTGTAAATAAAATCTCCTTTTCTTCTGTCACATAGGTCATACAAATAGTATTTACAACTGCATGTTTCACGGCAAATTGTTTCTTGATTTCTGCAATTTCTTTTTTATTCACTTCACACTATCCTTTCTGAAAAACGTAACCGGTTACGAAAATTTATTCGCTTTTAGCTTTCTACGGTTCTATTCCTATCATAACAAATATGGAAGAATTTCAATTTTTTGTGCAAGAAAAATATCTATGCCCGAAACTTATTTATACATACAAAAAACTCCCCATTAATTTGGGGAGTCAATCATATAAAGCATTGTCTGACGGACAAAGTATCTTATCTGCTGCTTGAGTTTAAACTCATTTACAATTGGGTAAATATCATACATACAGCGAGTTATAATTTTATTTGCAATTTTTTGATTCCTGTCGTTTCTGGATACCGACATATCATGTTGACGCAAGAGTTCATTTACATAATCCGTAATGATATTTTTTACGTCTATAGACGAAAATTCTCCTGTTTTATAGTCAAATACGCAGTAACCTGTCTGATCTGAAAGATACTCTGTGATTTCATCATCTTCCATTCCATCAGGAAGTATTATTTCCGTTGGCAGATCAATATTTTCTCCATCTGTATCCCAGTTAATATCATATGCTTTCATTTTTCTTCCTCCTATATTAGATTTTTACATTGCAAATATGGTATTTTTTTCAAAAAAAAAGAGACGCCTAATGGCATCTCTCTTTTGTAACTATCGCATAAGCAGAGAAGGATCACCGATTTTTAAATGAGCGTATTCATTAAAATCTTTGTCGGACGATTTCAACAAACGCTTGATTCCATCCATATCAATTTTGTCCGGCTGCGGAGTACGAAACTTAGATGGAATTTTGTCTGCATCATCAATGACAACAGACGAAACACCATCTCTTATGGAATAAGAATACAGCTCCGTTTTTACTTTTTTCTTACCCAGTGCAATCATGGATTCTTTGATATTTTTTTTCAAACGGTCAATCTGGTTATTGATGGTTTTCTTTCTTGCTTTTAATCGTTTCTCTTCTTCATCAATTCCTGCTGCCAATATGCTAAGATTCGTGATTACCTTACCATAATTCTCAAGCTTTTCTTCATAATCACCATCCATGGCTTCTAAAGTATCCTGAATTGTTTCTGGATCAACATCCGGATCAGACATCATCTCCTGCAATACTAAAAAGTTCCCTGTTAAATCATACAAACTCATGCTCATAATTCTTTCCTCCAATTATTTTTTATCGAAAGAATATGGAAGAAAAGGAAAAAAAGAGATACCAAAGTACCTCTTTTGTTTCTGCTCTGCATAGTGAACAGTTAAACAATGGTTTTAATTCCCGGCAACGGTTCCGCACTTACAGCCAGTGGCTCTCTGGAGTCCACACACCATTCGTTTCTATTTTCCTGATTTTTCCAAAGTTCGTGCCGCACTACCTGCCAAATATCCTGTGCAACAAGCTGTTCTTTTGTTTGTTTAGCATGGTAATCCCATCCGAGCATTCTACCCACTGTCTCCAAAGCCAACTGCACATCATCACGTTTACATAGATATCTTTCGAAAAGCTCTTTATCGTTCGGAGCGTATGTGGATAAACCCATGCTTTGCAACGTTAGTGATTCTGCCAGCATATTCCATTGGTTCATTCGGATACGAAAATATTCCTCCAACACTTCTTTTAACACGACTATCTGAGTTTCGTTTAACTCCAAAATATATTTTTTCTCTTTTTCTGTCTGCATAATCCGTTCTCCTTTTAGTTCGATAAATGGTATCCCATCTTCGTCATTCTCATCCAACCAGCCACCGCCGAAATGTTTAATAATATCCTGCATGATTGCTGCACTGTCTTCAAAATAGGATAGAATTAGATTGGTATATTCAGAGCGCGCCATCTCTTCTAAGCCCAGATTTTTATAATATTCAAGATTTTCGAGATGATTAAGATTATTATAACAGTAATGCAGCCATCGTTCCTGTCCTTTATAACAGAATTTAATGATACCGGTATCTGCATACCAGTATTCAGAAGTTTCGCTATGTTCATTTATCAAATATTTCCAGGTTATTTTTTTTATGGATGAAATATTACTTCTCTTTACATTACTTTCTGCTGTCGGGTCCCAACAATTTCTAATGTATGAGCAGATGGCGTCCGCAGAAATATAGCCTTTAATACGACCTACAGTATCTGTACTCACCTTTATACCTTCTTTCATTCTTTATTGTAAGAAATATGGGAGCTTTTCTGAATTTTTGACAAGAAAAAAGAGACGCTTTCGCATCTCTTCTTCCTTATTTATCCGTAAATTAGTCTATTTTCGATTTACAAACAATTTTCGTACCATATCCACTGGAATAATCAAAAGTCCCAGTAACATCGCTGTTATCAATGCTTTCATGGTAAGAGGACAGGTATGGAACACTTTTCCGCCAATCTGGATAATGATGGTCTGCATGATAAAAATACCGGTCATAACCCAAATGAAATTTTTATTTGATCCAATATGCTCAAACAAATTCCACTTCTCAGAACGTGTATTAAATGAATTAAATATGATTGCATAAATAAAGAATGCAAACATGAAAGTCTTTTCATATAATACTGGATCTGCAACATTCGCCGGAGTAACAAAATCTGCAATGCCAAATACATTTTCTAAAATAAAGACCGAACCAACGGTGATAAATATACCTGCTGTTGCAATAGCTGTTTTAATATTCTTGGTCAAAATACTATCCTGCCTTTTTACAGGTTTTTCCTTCATATACCTATCCAGTACCGGTTCTTTACCAAAAGCAAGCGCTGCCAGTGTATCCATGATTAAGTTAATCCATAAAATCTGTACGATATTGAATGGCTCGCCCCATCCTAAGATTGGTGCGATAATATTCATCAATAAGGTACTCACATTTACTGTTAATTGGAAAATTAAGAATTTTCCTACGGATTTTGCCATGGTACGACTGTTTAACACACAATCTTTGATAGATGTCAGTGAGTTATTTAAAATAACAACATCTCCTGCTTCCTGAGCAACACTTGTGCCATCGCCCATTGCAAATCCAACATCTGCCTGTTTTAAAGCTGGACTATCGTTTACACCATCACCTGTCATACCTACCACATCATCTAAACTTTGTGCAATCGTAACCAATCGCTTTTTATCCAGAGGTTTGGCACGGGATACTACTTTTAAATTTGGAAGTACCTTTGCAATTTCTTCATCAGACATTTTGTCCAGCATCTCATGGGTTAACACTACATCTGTATCATCACATAAAATACCAGCCTCTTTTGCAATTGCAACTGCAGTATCCTCGGCATCTCCGGTTACCATAACTACCTGAATACCAGCTTGATTTAAAGTATGTACGGTTTCGATAGCATCTTTTCTTACATTGTCACGTAAACAAAGGACCGCATATAAAACAACTTCATTTCCGGTAATCCGAGCAACCGACAGCAGCTTCATAGTACGTTTTGCCTGCTCATCCATTTTTTCTACGACTGCTTTTTTCAAATCTTTTGTAAATTTCTTTTTCACCCCGTCACTATCCAAATAATGGGTTACTTTGTCGAGGATGTTTTCAGTAGCACCTTTCCAATATACACTCTTATCTTTCATAGTAACAGTTGCACATTTCTTTTCGGAGTCAAATCCGCTAATTTCTTCTATTTCATCCTGATTATACTGCCCATCCTGATAGCCATGGTTCAAAGCATAGGTAAGCAATGCTCTATCCATATTATTAGAACCGACCGCAGTATTTTCGGCAGACACTTTAGCTAAGTTATTTAAAGTTAAAGCCTTCATGAAATCTTCATGTTTGATTGTATCTGTAATAGAACCGTTTCCTAAAATAAATTCGACTAATCCTAACTTTCCTTCTGTAATAGTTCCTGTCTTATCAGAAAACAATAAGTTTAAATATGCAGAGTCAGCGAAGGCAGCTTTATGGGATACCAAAATATGTTTTTTATACATATCTTCTGTATTCATTCCCTGTACCAGAGAGTTCATCATTGGAAGTCCTTCTGGAACTGCCATAATGATGATACTTGCAAACAGCATGACATAAGAAGCAATCATCATACCAATAGACGCTGCATTCAATACAAAACCATCACCTGTAACGGTCATTACAATATTTAAAATTACTGCAATGGATGCTGCAATGGTTCCCATTTTTCCAATCATGGATGCCACTTTTTGTAACTTTAAAGAAGAAGTATCCATACGTTCTTCGGTATCTGTATCTGTCAGTGATTGGTTGATTTTTCCTAATTCAGACGCATCTCCAATGACAGTTGCTACCATATAAGCCTCACCTGATGTGACCACAGAACCCATAAACACTTTTTCTTTACAACCATAATTCGTAGTTTCAGCATGTTTCAAATCAAAAGCGGCTGTCTTTTTTTCATCCTCACTTTCTCCGCTCAATACTGCCTGAGAAACAGAAACATTTCCTTTGATGATAAGTCCATCTACCGGAACTTTGTCCCCAGCCTGAATGAGAACTACATCTCCTTTAACTAATTCATCTGTTGAGATGTTCACTAATTTACCGCTACGCATGACTTTTGCATACGTTTGATTGTATTCTTCCTGCAACGCATCTGCCCTGGATGTGTTCTTATACTCCGTCAAAGTGGAATATCCGGTAGACAATACGATGGCAGCTATAATACTGATAACTTCGTAGATATCGTTACCTGTGGACCACCCAACAAAAATCATAAGGACTTTCATAATCAAAGCGGCAAATAATACTTTAATCCAGATATCATTGCACGCATCCAAAAACATAGAAAAAATACTGGCTTTTGGCTTCTTGGCCAATTCATTGATTCCGTGTGTTTCTTTGGACTTTTTAACTTCCTGTTCACTTAGTCCTTTTACATCACAAATTTCTCGATGTTTATCCATTCTTATCCTCCTTTAAAAAGAGGGACATCTGCCCCTCTTTCTGTTTTATCAATTACCCATAATCTAAGGTGAAATCTTCATGCTGAAGAACTTACGAAAAATATGCAGCTAAGCCATTTAAGTCCGCCTGTTTTCCTTCACCAATGGTTTTATATTCCCAACCCTCTCCATTACGTACCAGCTTTGAGAAAATAATTGCAGTATCAATTGAAAAATCCGTATTTAACTGAAAGACGCCTAACTCCTGTTTGTTTTCCTGATTTACTAAATGAATGTAGGCATTTTTAACATGTCCGAATGTCTGATTTTTTGGTTCAGCATCGAAAATTACAACACAAAAAGCAACTTCTGTTACGTCTGCATCCAGTTTGGACAATTCAATTTGAATGATTTCATCGTCCCCATCTCCTGCACCGGTACGATTGTCTTTGTTTAAGAAAATCCCGTTTCTTTTCTTATTGTGGAAATAAATTACATCTTCTCCGGAATTAATCTTTCCATTGTGTAATAAAAACGCAGATAAGTCTAAGTCAAAATCTGATCCCGCTGATGAAACATCCCAACCGGCACCTACTAAAACCTTTTCTAAACCTGGACTCTCTTTCGTAAGGTCTAATGTGATATTTTTCTGTAAATTTAATAATCCGTCGGTCGGTGCATTTGCTGCAGTCGAAGCAGTAGTATTTTCATCTCCTAATACATTCCCAAAATTAATTGCCATAATCCTAATCTCCTTTTACTAATGTACTTTATTTTTTAAGCTTGAAATAGTCTCATTCATGTATTCGCCTCTTGCTTTAAAGCTCCAGGAACCATTTTCTCTGTACAATTCTGCTACCACAACAGCAGTATGGTTTCCGCCATCTCTTGTCAGATCATAACGGCAAATTTCCCTGTCCCCATCATCTGTATCCAAAAGACGCACATAAGCATTTTTTACACCTTCAAAGGACTTTCTTCCCGCATTATAAATAACAACGGCAAAAACGATTTTCTGAACTTCATTGGTTACATCATCTAAATGAATGTAAATATTTTCATCATCCCCATCGCCTTCTCCGGTTAAATTATCCTTATCTAAGCGAAGTCCACAGGCTTTTTTCTTTGCATAGTAAACACATGAATTTCCAGAGCGAATTGGAAATCCATTTTCTCCTAATAAATAAGCGCATAAATCCAAATCGTAGTCGCTTCCAAAATGAACCATGTCCCAGCCTGCTGCCAAACGCAGATTTTTTAAATCTGAACGCACTTTTTCCAGGTTTAAAATTCCATCTTTCTCCAGATTTAAACTTGGCGCTTTACTTGTATTAAGTGATATGCTCGGATTTGCGGCTGATTTAGATTCATCTTTAAACATATTTCCAAATAATCCCATAAATAAAATTTCCTTTCTACATATACTTACTAAGAAGTGTATTTAAATTTCCTTGACAGCTGTCTCCAATTGCTTTAAATTTCCAATTACCCTGTTCCTTGAATAATTCACAAAATACGACTGCGGTATCGGTAGAAGCATCTGTTGTCAGTGGGAATTGACATAATACCTGCTCATTGTTGTCCTCATCAAGAAGACGCACATAGGCATTTTTTACATTTCCAAAAACCTGTTTTTTTGCTTCTGCATCATAAATGGTAACTACACAAACAATACTGGTGATTTCCGGATTTAAAGCATCCATATCAATATGAATTCTTTCATCATCGCCATCACCGTCACCGGTAAGATTGTCTTTTTCTAAATAAATACCATTTTGAGTTTTCTGCCTGAAATAAATGACTTCTGTCTCAATATTCATGACTCTTCTGTTTTCATGCAACAAAAATGCTGCAATATCCAAATCATAGCTTGGCCCAATTGCAGGTACATCCCATCCAGCACCTAAAATTAAATGCTTTAAAGAAGAACCTGTCTTTGTTAAATCCAAAATATTATCTTTCTTTAGATTGAGAATATCCGTAGTTCCTACATTTCCAAAGTTCATTGTAAAGATCTCCTTTCTTTTTTTTCTTATCCTACTAAATATGGAAGTTTTATTTGTTTTTGTGCATGGGTTTTGAGAGAAAAAGAATATCGCAGAAACTTTTTCTTTTGGTGTATAGATTACTCGGATAGAAATAACGGATAATTTCTGTGCACTATTTAAAAGAAGTGGTGTTCATCGTAGAAATAGAAAAAGCTGCCATACGACAGCTTTTTCAAAGAGAAGGAGTAAATGATTTATCGAAATTCGGGCCTTTGCCCTAAGTAAGATTGTCTGTTTTATGAGAGCCATTTGGAAAATAAATATAAAACAACGAGACCTGATAAACTTTTCATATAACAAAATAAGAGTTCCAAATGACTCCCTGTCTTATCGACAAAGATAGTATATCAAATATAAAAGATGCAGAAATTTTTGTACACGTGTTTTTCTGAAAATTTATGCAATAAATCCTTTTTGTTTCATCTCGTCTTTCATTGTTTCTAATGCAGCTGCGTCTTGATGGCGTTTTTCTGCAATCTCTGCATTTACCTGTCTGGTTTCTTCAATGCCATTTTTTATTGTTTCATAAGTTTGTTGCAGAGTTTCCATTTTTATGGAACTTCCTCCGGCCATTCTTGCAATTGCAACTGACTGTTGTGCTGTATTTTGTGCATTTCTAAGTAGCAGTTCGTTTGTTTTATCATCCAGATCTTTCATGGATTTCGCTTGAATGGATTGACGTTTTAATTGAATAGCCTGTACCAGACACTGCTTAAAGATAGGCAGCGTAATAATGAAAGATGTATTAATTTTTCGAAGTAGATTGTAGTTACTCATCTGCATGGTTCGTATCATAGGACATGTCTGCATTGCTACGTTCTCCGCTATCTGAAGGTCATATACACGCTGTGCAAGCATTTCTTTTGCCATATCTAAATTTTGCACAATCATCTGTTTCTCTTCTGGACTCTGTTCGTTGCTTAATTCCACCTTCTGCTTATAGGCTTCAATTTCCTGAATACCAATTTCTCCGGCAACAACATATTTTTCTAACTGCTTAAAGAACTGTACATTTGCATCATATTGTTTTTTCAGGTTATCATTTGTTTTGTGAATATCCAATTCATATCTTTTTAAAATTTGATATACCTGATCGACTTCTTTTCCCATGTCTTCATATTTTTCAAACATTTTGTCTACGGAGTTTTTTACTTTTCCGAAAATCTTTTTTAATGCACCTTTTGTATCTTCAGGATTTTCAATTTCCCTGATATCAAATTTATCCATGATTTTTGTCAGCTGTGTAAGCATTTGGCTTACTTCCTCTGCTTTTACAGATTTCATAGAGGATAAAAGCTCATCAGATATATTAGAAATTTCTTCACTTGGCGCTTGCCCAAACATCAGGATACTATCTGTATCCTGAATATTGATTTCATTTGTCATATTCTGAACTTCTGGTAACAATTTTAAATGCTCTTTATATGACTGATTATCGGCAAATATCGGTTCTTTTGTTAAATCAACAACAACTGCCTGTTCCTTTGTATCCATAATAAATCCTCCTAATACTTAAATAATTTTTTCCATATACATTTATTTTCTTTTTGTTCTGTTCTTTCAATTTCTGCCAATATATTTTCTGCGTTTTCATCATAAATCATGGTTTCTAAGCGGATTGTATCATATAAATAATCCGGTAAAAGAGATAAGCTGCATAATCCCGCTGGATTTAATATTACTAAATCAAATCCTACCTTATAAAGAAATGCCAGCAACATTTGCATCGGATTGCTTATTCCTTCTTCGCCTTCTAAAAATAGAAGTAATTTGGGAACTTGATTGGGAAAATCAAAATTGTCTATCATACGGACCAGGTTGGGATGTAAATTTATTAGTAACATAATCAGACTCAGTCTGTCCTCTTTTTCAAAATTACAGGTAAACAGATGTTCATCTAGCAGAACTTCATTAATTTTATTCAAAATAAAATTCTGCACATCTGGATTGTATTTTCCAAGAGGGTAGAAGGTACATTTTTTTAATTTTTCTATATTACAGCTTCCGTCTCCTAAAATACAAAAAGATAAACTTAACATATCATCTCGATTTATAGTTTGAGGCAGCAAGCTTTTATCTGCATCCTTCACTAAAAGAACATGATTTCCCTGCTTTAGTTCTTTCACAAACTCTATATATTTTTTTCTATCCTCATACTCCCCTTCTATTTTTTGAAAGAAATGGGGTACTGTGACGGTCTGATTTTTTACTGTAAACCCACTACGTACCTTTGCCGGTTCATGATAATTGTTTGTTAAGTCAATTAGTGTACCATGGAAAAATATAGGTTCTGTATTGCCCTTTCGAAATTGCCATGGCTTGTATACTCCATCTGAGTACATCTGTGTTTCTAACTCTCTTTCAATTTGAAACATACTGGATTGTATCTGCTCCATAACAGTGCCTTCTTGACTATATTCCTTTAATGTACGTATCGGTAGTATTTGCCTGTATTTGTGCAATTTACTTAATCCCTCTGTCTCAATTTCATCCCAGAATTCTTCTCTTAATGGGTTAAAATATAAAACATCAAATCCCATGTGATACAGCATAATCAAGAAATAAATCTCATGTCGGGTAATATCTCCATAGTAAATACATTTTGGATTTATGCTATCATCCAATATTAGATTATTGGCTCGCAGATAATGATAAGACCATACAATCAGCTTTTTTATAAAGTTTCGCTTGATATTATCATTAAAAAAATTTTCTTTTTGAAATGCCAGAGCAATGATATGGCGCAATGTGTCTGCGTATTTCTTGTTCCAATCTGGTTTATTTTCGAACAGCTCTACATCTTCATCTTTAATACAATAGATATCAATGCTTTGTAATTGCTCGGAAAAATAGGATACGATTTTTGCATCGCCCAACGGAATTTCCCCATCAAACAAAATCGTCTTGTCTTCATATTTTTTACACTGATGTAAAAACGTTGCTAATATATCGGGGTATTTACTGTTTTCTTCTGTTCCAATATAACGTGCGAAGACTGGTTTAAATTCCTGCTGAATGCCTTTTCGCTCATATGTGGGTTTGAATAGCCAAAAGCATGTATCCTGTAATGTCATAGGTGTCCTCCTCTCCTATGTTAATATGGATGAATATCTTTTTTATATAGCGCTTCTACTTGCTTTATCAATTCTTCTCCTGCCTGCATTCCGGAAGCTACTGTTCGATATTCTGTATTATGAATAATGGAGGCATGGGCAGGTAAAAGTGCTGTACCAATCTTAGTGAATTCTTCATCAAATAAACTGTCTCCGGATGTATATATATTTTCGATATGATATTGCTCCATCAAATATTGAACTGCATTCGCTTTATTAAGCCTAACTGGTATACAATAAATTTTTCGCCCCTGTAAACAATAGCGAATATTACCGTTTTCTCTTCCTTTTAATTTTTTAAATATATACCCGGCCGTTTCCCTATCTTTAAATGAAAGAACAAAAAATAAATCCTCGTTGCAGTGTAATTTTATATAAGATGAATTCAAATGTTTTTGTACCCACATTTTTTCTGCTTCAAGTGCATCCGGAGCAATGTATCCTCCTTTTCTTAAAAGAGTTTTCCATCTATAATCCGGTTTTCCATCTACATAAACGCTGCCGCCTAAATCACAAACCATGTAGGGAAGCTTTTTGATAAATTCTACACGGCTCGTTTGCTGAAAATTTCTGGCTGTACACGGAATAAATAAAAAATCTTTTTGGTTCAGTAGTCTGTAAAATATTTGTTTGGCAGCAGGTGTCATATAAGTTAATCCACATCCATTTAGAACCTCTACACAAGAGCCCTCTTTTTGATGTGAATAAATTAGTGTGTGGTCTAAATCGCTTACAAAAGTAAACATGTCTCCTCCTGATAAAAATATATTGTAAATTGGTTTCCTATCATATTTGGAAAAAGATAGCAAAAGCAAAGCGTCATGTACCCTCTGCTTTTGCTGCTTTTCTATTTTATTCCATAGTAATCCGCTAATGCCATAATACGATTTGCCCAATTCAAGTGCGTTTTGACTTCGTTCATACGGCTGCCGGTTACATTTCCTTTTACATAAGAAGACTCATGGTCATCCCAATTTAAGATTTCCTTTGCATCATCGTAATCTTCTTTAAATACTTTAAGGGCATCGTTGATAATTGCAATTTGTTTAGGATGTATGGCGGTTTTACCAACAAATCCTGAAATTACATCTTTTGCACATTCACGTTGCAGTCCTTCCGCCCAATTTTCTCCATTGTAATACTCAAAAACCGGTCCAGATACCACATACTCTGTACCAAACACTTGTAAAATATCTGTAAGCGCTGCAATGACGGGTTTGATGTCATAAATTGTTTCTGTTGAGTGTCTACGTAATCCGTAAATATGAGACAGATCATTGCCGCCAACACGAATATTTACAATCATATCTTCGTAAGGTTTTAACATCATTTTTAAATCGTATAAAAACTGTGGGCGTTTCATAACATTTGCCAAGTCTTCACTTTCCAGAATAGGCATAAATTTAATGTCTCTTTTAATTGCTTTACATCGATTAAGTTCTTCTAAATATCCAGGCGCATTTTCCAGGTTGAATTTTGGCAGGTTAAATCCTACTACAATGTCCGCAGCGTTTCCTAATTCTTCAATTAAACGTACAATCTGTTCTTTCTGACGAACACGAATAAAGATTTTAGGCAGATAAAACTGTTTTCCTGCTCTTCTTGCTTCATAAATCTGCCGGAGCGTATGCTCCATATCCAGTTCTGCTTCCCTTACTTTTTTATCATTAATGGTATCTTCCAGGCAAAGGCATAAGGAGAATTTATCTCCAAATGCACTTTGAATGATATTTTTTCCTAACGACTGGTTGTTGGCCGGACAATATAATAATGCTCCAACCTGATAATTCCATGCTTCTCTCACGACTTCTCCTCCTATGCGTCTGCTAAATTTTTGATAATGCCACATACCTTGTAATGTTCCAAATCCCCATACTGAATGGGTACTTGCTTTTCTTTACACAACCGGTAGATGGGTTGTAAATCTTGTCTGTCTTTGTCTGCCTTGTTGATAATGATTACATCAGGTACTCGGCGCAGCAATACACGTGTACTTTCTCCAATTCCCGGTTTAATTAAATTGATATCCTTGATACCATACATCTGTTGGAGCTTTTTAACGTCATCCATTCCTGTACTTTTACGATTACCAAAAGAAGGTGCTGATACGGAAAAATCAAAACAGCTCTCTACTCGATGGATAAATTCATAAGAACGGTCATATTTCTTCATTTCTTCATAATATACCGCACCATGAAAATCATTGGATTTAATGATATCATCTCTTAAAAAGGTTCTAGACAGCAATCCCGATACCGTGCTGTTTAAACATGCACTGGGGATCATTAAGTCTTCACTTGTCCCATATAAATCTGCAACACCTGCCGGATCTGCAATAACTGCAAGCTGCTTGTTGCAACGATAATTTTTAAGGGCTTCGTCCAGCTGGCGTTTAATTGCACCTTTCCCCGTCCAGCCGTCTACAAAGATAAGTTTCTGCCATGCGTGCCTTTTTAGAATATGCTTCATAGCATTGTCATCAATCCCTCTTCCTCGAATAATAGAAATTGCATAATGAGGAACATGGATGTTATATTTCGCTTCCAGATAATGCTTTACTAAAATCCCTGCTGGTATTCCTGCACGTGCAAGGGATACCAATACTGGATTTTGCTGACTGGCATAAATGGCCTCTGAAAGGCAAGAGACAGCTTTTCCAACTTCGTTTGCATACAGGTCCAGCATTTCTTCGTAAATTTTTCCATACTCTTGCGTTGGCACATACTCTTTTGGGAGCATTTCACAATAGTGGACACCAGCCTGTATTTTCTCTTCTCTTGTCTTGGTATCTTCCGGTGCAATCATCCCTGTAATATCTTTCAATAATAAAGTTACATCTTCTGTTCTATAACTACTTCTCATATTCTCTCTCCTATAATGCAAAAAATTTAATCTCAGTGTTTTTGTATGACTCAAGCACTTCATTCAGTTCATCCATCCCTGCTTGTGTAGCGTAATTCTTTTCTACTAACACGAAAATGTGGTCGTACTGTCTCAGATTATATAAGAAGGTTTTTCTATCAGGAGCATTGACACTGCTCAAGCAAACACGGTTATGGAGAGGATAATTTTTATCTTCGCTAACTGAAATCGGAGATCTTGTAGTCGCATGAAAATGTACGATACATCCCTGTTCTTCCAGCTTGTTTGCAAACCAAATACCCGGATACATAAATTCTTCTATTCCTAATACAAGAACATTTTTCTTCGCATTGAAATTCTCCAAGATAGGAGTCAATATTTGTTCTAAAACATGCTCATAATTTGGAGATATAACATGCCGGCAATCTGGAAGTCCAGATATGTCTTCAGCCTCTATACTTTTCTGGTATTCATATGGTACCTGATGAGATACTCCATCTAATTGAAATCGTTCTGCTTCCTTTGCAAATTCATGATGTAAAATTCGTTCTAAACAATACACCTTAATTCCTTTTTCCTGATAGGAATTGTACTGCTCGGTCGTCATGCTGTTGATTACAGAAGTAACCCCATATTGGAACTCCTTTCTACATTCTTTTTGAATTGCAGCAATTGCATTTAATACCGTTTTTCCGGTAGTAATTTCGTCATCCACAAACATGATGTGATTTATCGTTTCTAAATGGCTCATGAAAGAGTTTTTTAGAATATATTGTGCAGTAGCATGGGAATGTTCTTCTGAAAAATATAGATATTCCTGCTCTCCCGGAACGCTTTCTCTTGTGGTTTGCATGTAACGACAATGATTTTTACACGCATAATGCAACCCTAAAGCAGTGGCTGTTTCTGCAAAACCGATTACTAGGGTATGCTTTGGATCCCAGCCATTTGGAAATAAAGCTGCTGTTTTATCAAATAAATTCAAGATTTTTTGTGGCTCTTGCGGCACATGTTTTCCTAAATCCGGATTTACAATTAAAAACCCACGTTTGTTATTACGTTCTCTTTTGGCAATTTGTACGTACTTATTCATAATTCACCTCTACGTTTTATACGCATCCTTTCTGTTTTCTATAATTGACATCCTAGCAAATATGGGTGAATTTTATTTTTTTGTACACAAGAAATTGATTTTACAAGCGGAACCGGTTCCGTCATATTTTTTATAAATACAGAAATAAGATTGTTTTTTTGGAGAAATTGTGATATGGTACGTTATGCAAAAATACAGTATGTGACTATTGAAATTCCCTTTCATTAGTCGAAGGAGCCAATCCAAAGGGTTAGCTCCTTTTTCAATGCAAAAAAAAGACTGCCTAATAGACAGCCTTTCTCGGTTAAGCAACTTTCCATACACCTCGTTTTGGGGAAGTGAATTCACTGTAACACTGAAGCACCTGACGTACTTTTTCTTTCCAGTGTACATTATTTTGACACTTTTTATGACCTTCGATTTTGGAATAAATTTCTTTTAATTCCATATCTCCACAATCTTCTAGCACAGAGGCAACAACATCTCTCCATGTAGTTGACATGGACTCTCTCATATCGAATTTGTGATAATGTGTTAGACCAACATCATAAATCATAGCTGCATCCTTTCGGACAATCATCAGATATTCGTGAACAATCGGAATAAAGCTTCCGGTATACTGGCGGTTATAGGATACACAATTATGTTGCATCTTAATTACAATTTGTTCCAGTGTTCCCGGTTTTGCAATATCACAGAGCATGGAATACAATTTTCCCTTTTTCTTAATATCACCCATCAATACAAACATACGGCCTCCCTTTTCAAGGGAAGCAAACTGCTTATTTACGCAGTAATTCATCTTTTTAACAAAATCTTCCCAATCCTTACATCTGGAAAGATCATTGATGCGTGGATCAAAACCATATTTCTGAATAATATCATCTGCCTGATACATATGATCGGAATAAACAATAATATCATCGTAGGGTGGATGAAAGAAAATATTCTCTGGACGTTCTGGAATATCCATAGTCATCATGTCAAATCCTCGATTTAAATCATAACATCTGGTATCTACTCCAAGCATCTTACATACATCTTCCGTAGTGCCGGAACCACACATATAATCATTCAAATTGTGTAAGCGATATTGCTTAATGATATCTTCGATCATTTTAGGTGAGCAATTCCCTCGATAATAATTCCTTCCGCCATTTCCTCGTTCTGGATAACTTACTACACTTAACATCTTATTTTCCTCCTCTTATTTCGTGTGCAATAAAATATGAAATAATTGAAACAATCAAAAAAGAGACACCTTTAAGGTATCTCCTTTTGACAGGACATTACAATGTATTTATTCCCATATACGTTAATAAACCCAAAAACTCAAAATTCTTTACTAATTCTTTTGCAGTCATGGCACTTGTGGGATTATCTGGTGTAGTTGAAAACCCTAATAAAATGCCAATACCTTCTTCCTGATCACACGGGAAATTCAAAAACTTAGGAATGAATTTATGATTGTCACAGCACTTGAAGATTGCTTTTTCTTCCTCTTCATTGAGGGAACCTGAAAAAATCAGTTCTTTATAATGCTTATTTCCATCTGCGTCTATATAATAATAGCTCATTTTTGTGTTTTTTCCGGATGAGTTTTCCCCTGAAGTTGTATCGGATTTTGCCATTTTATCTGATGTATTTGGGATTTTTGGCAGAATATTTCCATCTTCCAAGCGTCTTAATAGTGTTTCAATCAAATCGAAACCGTCTGTTTGCAGTATACTCTTAATCTCATGAAGTAAATCTGGCTGCTTCTTAGGCATTCTGGATGTTGTTGTTTCCTTTGAAGATTTTGTATCATTTGATTTCTGAGTGTCCTCCGGTTTTTTGCTCACTTTAGCTTCTTTTACAGACTCTTTATGATAACGGCAACATCTGCTATCGTTATCATAATCGCATTCACCATAACCTTTTGAAGTCGGACAACTGCTGCATAAACGGATTTCCTTTCCACAATAAGGGCAATGTGCAACCATTCCGTGTTTTCTTAAATTCCATGGAATGGTAAATTCTTCCCCACAATGTGGGCACTGTTCAGCTAATTCTTTTGTTTCATCCAGTGGATAATCGAAACAAATTTCATACTCTGTCGCTGCAGACTGTTCTAATTTTTCCATAAAGTTTAAAAATTTTTCTGCAATTTCCTGCTCAGTTTCATTTGCAACCATAGAGTTTAACCAATGCTTGTATTCCTGAAATTCCTTCACATCTAATGTCTCAAAAAATTCTTTCATTATAAAATCCTCCATTTATCATTTTTCAGAAAAATATGGGAGAATTTAAAAAGAAAAAATAACAATCATATATTCTTTATTATTCTAATTGACTGCGAAGCTTTAATCTGATTGCTTTTGCTTCTGCAAGATAGATTACCTCCGATAAAACCTATAATTCAACCGGATTTTCCAATTCAACAAACTTGTCTTTATTCTCAACTAACGCTGCCTGAGCAATACTATTAATTTTGTTTTGACAAAACGCTTCAATCTCGCCCTTTGCTTCCATAGTTGTTTTATCCATCTGTTCATCAAACTGTTTTACACAAAAATCTAAATTACTTCCGATATTATATTTAACGTGCCGTAATTTTGAAATAATTTCTTTTCTGTCTTTAACGCCTAAGCTCTTTTTATCATCTAAAGATTTTTGAATTGCATCTATTTCTTCTTGTACTTGTTCCATAGCCTTTGAAATTGTACTACTAAATTCATTTCTGAATTGCTCTCTTTTTGAGACGTTCTCCGCAATAGCAGGGATATATCCATCTTTTTCTGTATATCTTATTGTACATGGAACTCCATCTCCTAAATTCATTGCTGTAATACACTCTGCAAACTGGGAATAGCTCATTTCGACTTCTGTTATTAGCCCATGACCTGAATACCAATCATCATGTAAATCTCTATCCTGCTCTCCATGTTTTATTCTCAACACTATTCTATCGTTGTGTTTAATGCTACTTCCAAATAATGTATTTTCCCCACCACTTATTCTTGAAAATCCAATCATACCAAAAGCCGGATGCTTAAACGTTTCTCTTTCCATGGGAGTTCCTTCTTCTTCTACAACTCTTTCAACTTCTTTATATTCTATCATATCTCTCACCTTTTCTTCCTATTCTCATATATCTGTTCTAGCATCTAAAAAACCGTTTCCTTCTGAGATTTCATAAGCTTCATTGTCATTCTCAAACCAGTGTTTAACATTTTTTATAATAAATTCCCTTTCTACGAAATGTGACTGTTATTTGTTTTCAAGTAGCCAGTCTTCTATATAGTCGTACTTATCTTTTATCATAACATTTTCATTAAAATGGTTTACAATATGTAAAAATGCCGCCTCCATACTTCTATATCTTCTTGACCGTGTTTCACAAGTTCCAATTTTTCTTCCGGTTAAAGAATATTTATATGGAAGATATTGTTCTTCCTCTCTTTTTAATGTGAATTCCCACTTCTGAGATAGAGATAGCGTTACTTCAAAGGTGTCTTCTTCACCAGTTTTCCAGATATGTTCTTCTCTCAGCGTATGAAGAACATATCTTCTTGTCATTTCCTGCATAATTATCCCTCAATCCTGATTTCTTTATGTTTATCCATAATTTAATTTCCCCATTCGGTAATATTCTCTTTCAATTCCAAATACATCTTTCTTTTTTGCCTTTGGAATTTCTTCTCCACAGCAATCACAAATAATCTTTTCTATTTTCATTCTTTATCACTCCATAATCAAATTACGATGTTATTACAAATTCACAGCTTCTCCATTTTCATTATACTCAATAGGTTCAAGTTTAACTACATACCCAATTTCATTTTCCTTATCAAAGATTTCCATTTTACCAACTTCACCACCTGTAGCCCACTCAAAAGAAAATCTTTCACTATTCTCTTCAACGATTTTAATCAAATGGTCTAATAGTTCATTTGTATTTTTAGCTGTTTCAATCTTTTCTTGAATTGTCATTTCTTTTTCATTATTCATTTAAAAATTCCTTTCCATCACTGTCAATAAAACTCTGAATAATCTCTTCTGCTCTTTTCTCGGTAACAACTTTGCTTCCATATTTCCAGTCAAGCTTACTTTCAAACGCACATTTCGCAACGAGCCAATCCAGATTTTTTAATGTTGCTTCGTATTTCTGCTCCATGTATTCAATGCTGTTATAATACCCGCAAATAGCACTCTCAATATCCTCTGTTGTCATCTTAGATACATCTATTATATCTGCTACGACACTATATTCATTTTCATCTAAATAAAATGCCTGTATAAATAAGTATTTTCTGCCACCTTTGTATTTTCTGTACTGCATACAGTCGTTGCCAGTACATTCAAAATTGTTTTTTAGCTCTAACAAACAATTCCTCCAAATCATTTTTCTGTATATTTACTATACCAAAACTATAATCACGTTCGATTTTTGTGCATGATATTGAAAAGAGATACCACAAGGGCATCTCGTTTTCAATCCTATGACAAAATTTCCTGGTTACATTTGAATTGCAGGCGTTCCCAGTTTTTCGCACACTTCTCGAATGCTTTCACTATTTCTTCAATATCCAGATAACAGGATACTGGAGTATTAGTCGGAGATATGGATTTTAATTCAAAATATGGATGATCATCTTCCGTTTCTGTTCCAAAACGTTCTTCCGGAAGACCTACAAGATGAGGGATGAAAAATTCTCCATCCTGTAAGGATTTCAAAATACGCTGCTCCTGTTCCGGTGTCGTAACACCTTTTACTACTGCCTCGTTATGTACTTTATAGTTGCAGGCATCACGATAAAGATAAGTAATAAGAGTATTTTGAGGTCCCCTTTTTACAGGTCCTATCTTGGCTTCATTTTCCCTTTTTGGAGTATTGAACTGGCATGAATTGGTTTTCTGGTTATAATCGCAAGTTACTGCGTTATCATTATCTGTTGCCGGACAGTATGTGCATAACATTAATCGCTTTCCACAATACGGACAAAAGGCCTTTATCCCTTCTCTTCTCACGTTCCAATTCATTGTCACTTCTCTATCACACTCAGAACAATATTCTGTTACCTCCTCTGTTTCCGGCAGTTCTGAAAAGTCCATATGAAGTTCTTCATGAGCTGCATCCTGGAGCTGTTCCAGAAATGTCAGTATCCCTTCTGGAAAACGTTCTGCACCAGATGGTGATAACTCAGCAATCTGCCTGTTTAACCATTCCTTTTGCTTTAAAAATTCTTCCACATCCATGTTTTTGACTACCTCATTAATTGTCATATTCTATTCCTCCTGTTTTATAATTTTCAAAAGAATATGGAAGAACTAGAAAAAAAGAGATACCACAAGGGCATCTCCTTTTCAGATTACTTCTTACACTTTTTAAGCATGTTCCGGATCTGACTGTAAACACAATAATTTTTGTAAAGATTATATGACATAAGTAATATAATAATTAACAGTAAAATACAGGACGGGACAGTTGCCTCCGGTAAATAAGAGCGTATAAAACATATTGAAATCACACCAGCTTCTACTAATAACTGTAAAATAATATTGACATAAAATTCGAATACTTTAATATTTTCCTTATCAGCAATATAAGTGTGTATTTTCCTCTTCAATGTAATCTCAATAAATACCAACACGACAACTGCTATTGCTAAGATGCTATCTAACATTGCAACCTCCAAAAACTTCAAGAATTTTATCTACTTCCTCTGCTCGAACAGTCAGATCACACAAAGACTCATGTTTTCTTTCCTGATCTAATGCCAGCAACCGTAGTTTTTTCTCTTTTATGACGCAATCTTTCATCAAGATATTTTCAATCAGTTTATCCTTACTCTGTTTGCAATACACCATCAAAGTTGGATATTGACGTTTTAAAGTAATGGCTCCGCAAATATCTAATGGCATAACTACGGATACCCCTTTATCCAACAAATCTACGATATCCTTTTTTAGAGTACCATATCCAAATCCACCATACACTGTTGTTTCTAAAAATTCTGCTTTATCAAACTCCTCTGGTGTCATATAACGGTGCCGTTTTAAGTTATTTGGATTTGTTGTATAACTTATTGGATGTGCAAATTCTGGATAAGACAATAATTGCTCCATCATTTGATGTTTACCACTGCCACTTGGACCTACCAAAGCAATAATAGCTGGATGATTTAAATTATGTACACTCTCCACCATAGATAATTTAATCTGATGCACCAGCTGCAGAAAATCATCGTATCCATTTACTGATAAAACACCCGTTGCAGAATGGTTCCAAGGTTTTCGGAACAGCACCGGAAAAGCAGAGTTGCTTTTAAAAATGTTATGGTTTGCGTCATCCAGAGTAATATCAAAATGAACTAGATATTTCTGGCTGCCCATAATGATATTTTCGTTCGGAAAATCTGGGAATGCCTTTTTAATTTGATTTACACGAACTCCCATGAATTCCGGCTGCACAGCAGTAATAATGAAAACTTCTCCTTCCTGCTGCAGTTTCGCCATAAATTCTTTTCCTTCTTCCGTTACATACTGGCGCTCATACAGTTCCATATCCTTATAATACTTTTTTATTACAGATGCTTTTCCAGTGTTTTCCCAAGATGTAATGTCACTCAGTTTTAAATCCAAACCCATATCTCGATTGGCAAGCTCAATGGCTCTTGTGTTTAAATCACACAGTACATCATCCCAATCGACTCCAATTGTAATTTTTCGTAATCCCATAGTATTTTCCTCCTATTATGAATATTTTACACAAAAAATATGGAAGAAACAAGGAAAAGACTATCTGCAATTTTCACCTATTTCTTTTATTACCAGAGTCTTTCGGATGCTCTCCTTTTCTTTTATATATGGTAAGAATTTAAGCCCCTTGTTGTTGTCTCCAGGCATTTCGCTGCTTTTCTTCCTCTGCTTTAATTGCTTCTTCATTGGCTTTGATAAAACTGTGTGCCACATAACTCTCCCATGCAGTCAAATAAGTATTTGCTTCTTCAAATAAAGCGAAGAAATCACCGTCTGCCATGACAATTTTGGCTTCTTTTTCTACTACAAAGGAACCTTTTTTGCAGGAAGTACCTCCTGTTTTCTGGTTTACTTCCTTAATTCCTTTTCCATTCTGAATAGTAATCGTCCATGGATAGTTTTTGGTGACGGTATTTCCATTCTGGACAAAAGAACCTTGACGGTTAATTTTCAAAGTACGGACAATGCTGTATCCGTTTTCATCAGGATTACCGAAAATTTTCTGTCCATTTCCTGAAAAATTGTAATTATTACGTTTCATAATCGCTTCTTGATACAATTCCTTTACCTGAGACGGGGTTAAATTCTCCTGCACGAAGATAGATGGATTTTTTTCATAATCTACTAGGTTAATACCAATCATGGAATTACTAAGGCTGTGTCCAGCATTATCCTTCTCTCCACTTCGGTGCAAATGACTGCCTTTTCCAGGAGTGGCTGGTTTTAATTTATTCATTAGTTCAACTACTGCTTTATTATTTGTGAAACTGCTAATTTGTCTTGGGTTTTCTTTTGCCATACTATCTTCCTCCCTTTTATAACTTTCTTCTATGATTATAGTATATCTAAAAAAGAAATTTATCGATTTTTGTGCATAAGAAAAGAGCAGATAACTCTGCTCTGTCAATTATTCTATAAATATGGTGTATTCGAACATCAGAAAACAATACCTATTTCATTGAGTTGTACACAGTTTTTGCAATATGCGAAAAGGTTTAATTTTCAACTTCATCAATCAGTTCACAATCGTATTCTTTAATATCTTCTGTCACTTTTATCGTATTATCATTTATCCGATTTATTAAATGTTGTACTTTGCTGGATAAGTCTGTTATTCGCCGCAAAGTACTTCGAGCTTCTTCCAACTCTTCATCTGAACAACTATACCATTTAAAATTCCTGTAACTTTCAATCATATCTTCTATAATTTGTAGTGCATTGTCAATTTTTCTGTCATTTATTCGATAAAGGCTTCTATTACATATGATTACCCCATCTTGTTTAAACCTATATAACTGATTATATAAGTTGTTTTTCTCTTTTTTATCATCAAAATTAAGCCCATAATCTTCTTTGCATATTTCCTCTAATTCGCTTATTGAATACCATTTTTCTTCTCGTTCTTTAAAAATTTCCATTAATGCTTTTTTTGTTTCATTATGCTTTGCCATTGCTTGCCTCCCTATAAAATTTACAGCATCAACTTTTGCTTCATCTGGATAAATATCTTTGCAATGTAACATTGCAGAAATACGTATTGCATCCAAGTATTCTGCTATTTATGCTGGATCAATTCCAGCCTTTCTTCCTATTCTCATAATACCATTTATTATTTTCATGTAGAATTTCTTTTCTTGCCACCTTTCTGCACTCATCTGAGCAATATTTTTTTCTTAATCCTTGAAAATCTTTTCCGCATACCGGGCAAGTATATGTAATAGGAACGCAAGATAATCCTTTTCTTCTCCTGTAATTTGCTTCCCTTTCTATTTCATGTTTCCGTTTCTGAAAACATACATCTGAACAGACTTCTATTCCATTATAGGACTCAAATTCCTGACCGCATACGGTACATTTTTTAATCTTCATAATCACCTTATAATATCTCGTTGTTAAATTACCAAATTCCTGTCAATTCCTTGATTTAAGTTCTCTAAGTCTTTAATACAGGCAGTAATTTCTAAAAACATATCCTTTTTAATATCTTCAGCCCACTTAATCTGTTTTTCTGTTCCTTTCATTTCCATTCTCCTCTAAAATCTACATACAGTATACCATCTTCCACTGTTTCTTGCCAGACTATTTTACTTTTCCCTTCCCTTATAATCCGGTCTGTAATGAGGGCAATTCCTACAATCGCTACATTCACATTTCCCTCTGTAATATTCCCATATACATTTTCCATCAGGTTTCATGCTTTATTTTCCTTTCGCTTTACAAATTGAATTCAATACATCTCTTACCCCAAAAAGTAGTCACTTCAAACCATTCAAATTCTAAGTCATATTTTGACACACCATCTTTATGTATCGAAACATATTAAATCCTCCCTTACTCGCAATCTGCTAAAGCTGCATATAAATCTGTAATTTTTTTTTAAATCTCTAAAATCTGTTCTGACTCATCTTCATCTGAATTTTCCAGTTTTTTTGTTTCCTTTTCCCAGCTATCAATTTCATTTAAGATTTCAAATTTATCGTCTGAATTCATATTGCTCCCGCTTCCTATATAAAAGCGTTCTTTTATTTTGATTTATATTTAGCAACTGCAAAATCCCATCTTGCAATAATGCAAACTTTATCAATTTCAGCTGCAATTTGCCGTCTTGCTAAGTTCATATCTCCAAACGTATTTTTAAACCCTCTACCAACAGACATTTTAACATCTTCTAAATTTTTCCCCTTTTTGAGTTTTAAATTACACCTGTACAGCAATTCTTCTATTTTATTTAAGGGTATAGCTCCGTGTGTTTCATCCCATAAGAGCCACAAATTTTCCGCCATCAATTCTTGAGGTAATAACATTTATTTTCCCACCCTTCTACACAAAATCTCTAATTTCAATAATCAATTTACCTTGTATCATAGTATATCTAAAATAGAAATTTATTGATTTTTGTGCACAAGAAAAGAGCAGATAGTTCTGCTCTGTCATTTGTATAAATACAACGTATTTCTTGCTTATTTATAATTGCTTCTTACGGATGTATCATGGTAAACGCAAAATAGCGAGTACCTGTTCAAAATCATCCGATGTGAGATAATAGACTCATCACTACAAAGTCCAAATAGT
>PPYF01024641.1_pt1 | contig 44518 bp, 47 predicted proteins | sample 1559871 | NCBI WGS metagenome assembly PPYF01 (sample SAMN08240021, study PRJNA423297) | Human gut metagenome, whole genome shotgun sequencing project.
ATATATATGTATATATACATATATACAGTAACGAGAGAAGAACTATAACGGAAAAATGTCAAAAACATAAAAATACAGGGGAAAACGTATGGAAACAACTATGGTCTAGACAACAAATCTAAGCAAGAAACTGGGAACATTTGCGTTAAGCAACGTTCATTTTGAACTGCCCGCCGGATATATCTGTGGTCTGATCGGAGAAAACGGTGCCGGAAAGACAACGCTTCTTCATATATTGGCGGGGCTTTACGAGTATGACGGAACCATTTATCTTTGCGGAAAAGAATACCGGTCGAACGAGTCAGACCTGAAGGAAGCGATCGGCTATGTGTTTCACGAAGAATGGTTTGATGGCGGCGCGTCCCTGCTTGCAAACAGCAGACATTATGGAAGATACTACAAAAACTATGATGAACTGCTGTTGAAAAACTGTTTTGACCGGTTTCAACTGGATGAAAAAAAGAAATACCGGAAGCTGTCCAAGGGAGAAAAGTTAAAGTTTGCGTTTGCATTCGCGCTGGCCCATCATCCGAAACTGTTACTCCTCGACGAGCCGGGAGCGAATTTTGATCCGGCATTTCGCGAAGCATTTCACCATATTTTAAGGGAATTTACAGCGGACGGGACCAGAAGTGTGATTTTGTCAACCCATATCACATCCGATGTGGAGCGGTTTGCGGATTACCTTTTATTTTTAAAAGACGGAAAGCAGCTACTGTATGGCGATATCGAAACGGTGCGCGATCAGTACCGGATGGTAGCGGGAGACAGAAGCAAGGTGAAAGCACTTGGTGAGAGACTGATTTATATGGAGGAGACTTCGGTTGGCAGCAGTGCATTGATTGAAAACACAAATAAAATATATGATAAGGCTCTCAAGGTGTGGGAGCCAGGTGTGGACGAGCTGATGTATTTTCTGACGAAAGGAGCCTGGCATGGAAAAGGCAATTAAATATCCCAATATCCTCAAAGAATATTTTATGGTATACAAAAACCGGTTCGCCCAAAGCATGGTCTGTCTGCTGTTTTTGTGCGGAATTTTTCTTCCAACAGTCATAAAAAACGCAAAAACCGGGGCGGGTTATCTGTGGGTGATGCTGCCCATGATGTTGGCGCTTTTTTCGGGAATGACACATACGTGTGAGCTGCCGCCCCTGTTTTATCTGCTTCCGGGAACCAAAAATCAGAGAGAAAGCTACTTTAAGAGAATGTTGCAGGTTGAAATCGCACTTCCCATGATACTTTGTATATTCGTGGATGGATTTGTTTTGTATCAGCAGAATTCCATGATAAAAGCAGTTATTCTGCAGTTGGCATCAGTGCTTTTTACCACATATTGTATTGGAATCGCAAACGATGGAGGGGGGTGGCGGAGTACGGCAAAAGCCGCCTATGGACAGATGGGATTTTTTAACGGAGTGATCATGGTAGTTAGTATACTGGTCGCGTGCATCATGATTCAGGTCTGCTCCGTACCGGTCAGCAATACGGAATTTTATGTCGTAGCTGTTCTTTTTGTGCTTATCTATGTGCCTCTTTCCTACGCGGTCCACAGGCGCTGGCGCGGGATACGGGAAAAACTTGCAGTCTATGAGCTGGCAACAAAGGAGGAAACATGGTAATTGTCATTGAACCGCATGGGACATATGCAATCTATGAACAGATTGTAAACCAGATCAAAAATCAGATTATCTCCGGAGCATTGCAGCCGGATGAAGCATTGCCGTCTATCCGGGGGCTTGCGGCTGAGATCGGAGTCAGCGTGATCACAACAAAGCGCGCATACGAGGAACTGGAGAAAGAAGGGCTGATCCGCTCCGTTTCCAACCGGGGATTTTATGTATGCAAATATAACACGGATTACCTTCATGAGAAGCAGTTGATGGAGTTAGAAAAACGGCTGCAGGAATGGATCACACTTGCCAGACAGGCAGGGCTTAAGGAGGACGATATTCGCGAAATGCTGGAGGGGTTATTGTAAGATGGAAAAAATTATTTTTGCGGCAAAACAGGTACAGGGGAAAAAAGTGTTGCCGGGAAGAAACCGGTTTACACTGAAAAATGTTAATTTTGAGCTGCCGGAAGGCTACATTATGGGAATTGTCGGAGAAAATGGTGCCGGAAAGACCACCTTTTTCCATTATGTTATGGATGAGAAAAAGCGTTATCAGGGAAATTTCTATCTGGACGGGACAGATATTGCAAAAGATCATGCGTGGTCCATGAACCGGATTGGATTTGTTTCGGAGGAGCAGTGTTTTTTACGGCAAAAGAGTGCACTGGAAAATGCAAAAATACTGGGAAACTTTTATGATGTGTTTGATCTGGCGTTATTCCAGGAGACGATGGAGCAGACCAGTGTTTCGGTTGCAGAAATTGTAGAGAAAATGTCACGCGGGGAATACATGAAGTTTCAGTTTGCATTTGCGATCGCACATAAACCAAGGCTTCTTCTGATGGATGAGCCCACGGCCGGAATGGATCCGGTGTTTCGTAAAGAATTTTATCGTCTCCTGCGGCAGCAGTTGCAACAGAAGTGTTCCGTGATTATGTCATCGCATCTGGATGATGACATACGGCGGGAGTTTGATTATATCGGGCGGTTTGAACGGGGGACATTTGTTTCCTTTCAGGAAAATCAGGAAGGGGCATAAAATAACGATGGAAGACAAGAGACAACTGGAAAAATTAAAAACGTTTGACCGGACATTAAAGGAGAGTACGGGACAACTGGCATGGTTTTTATATGGAATGTTTGCCATATATACACTTATGATGGGATATCTGTTCCTCTATGACGCAGGCACAGACAATCACTTGTTAGTGATAAGCTATTTGTGTGCGGAGGCATGGATGGTGACCTTTTTTCTGGCACCGTATCGCTGGGGCAATGAGACGTTCAGCCAGAGAGTGCCACGGTCCGATTCCGTTTCAAAGATCCTGCGTTATGTTCCGGTATCCGAAAAAAATTATATCCGTGTAAGAATGGGCTATCTCTGGAAGTTTATGTGGAAATCTGCAATTGCTGCACTTGTTATTCTGCTTGGGATGATGGAAGTTTCGCACACCTTTTCAATCGGGAAAATTATGGAAGGGACGGCGCTGTTTCTGGGGATTCCAATGTTGACAGGATATATCGAGGTAAGAGGTTCGCGTTTCTTTTAATCACAACTTTCCCTTTAGGTTCCGGGGGAATCTGCCGATACATGTTATAACGTAAAATGCAATGGTACGGAGGCAATACATGCAGGTTGAGCAGAAAAATTTATGGGAAGATGTAACGCGTGGTACAAAACGCGATAACAGTAGTAAGGCGATTGCCGCTTATCAGGCAAATATGCCAAACGCAGGGATGGTTGCTGCTTTCAGCGGACAGGAATCCTATGTGCAGCAGAAAGCTGCGGTGTCCGAGGCAGGAAATATAGATATGGCAACGTATTCCAACCCGGCAAAGCAGGGGAAAGAAGAAAAGACAGTAGCGGAAAAAATTACAGAGCAGGAGACAACTTCGGGACAGGCGCGCAGCAACGAAATTGCTGTAGTGGCAAATACCACTTCTGTAGAAGATTTAAAAAAGATGGAAGATGACGGATTTTCCATTTCCGATGCAGACAGCCACACCATCATTACCGTGACGGACAAGATTAAAGCAGCACTGGCAAAAGCCGGAGTGGATGTGTCTTCCATGGGCGGAACACTCACGAAAGAACAGTTAGAGGAGATTACCGGAAGTCCGGTTGTGACGCAGCAGATCATGAACAGCCTTGTGGCAAACGATCTGCCGGCAACGGAGGAAAATGTGCAGGACAGCGCGGATGCACTGGCACAGGCTGCCTCGATTCCGGAGATCACGGAACAGGCGATGAGTTATCTTCTGAAAAATGATATGGAGCCGACCATCCGCAATCTGTATCTGTCCAATTACAGCAGCAGTGCAGAAAATATTGTGGAGCCGGAACAGAGCGGAATTGATTTTGATTCTCTGATGCCGCAGATCCGTCAGATTATTGCAGAAGCAGGTCTTTCCGATGATGAAAATGCGGTGGACAACAGCAAGTGGCTTGTGGCAAACCAGATTCCCCTTACACCGGAAAATCTGCAGTATCTGACAGATCTGCAGGGATTATCGGACGATCTGCAGACAGATAATATTGACTGGAACCAGGTCGTGGATTCCATGGCGAAGGCAATTGCAGCAGGAAAGCGTCCGGCAGATGCTTCCATGATTACTGCGCGCAGACAGATGGAGGAAGCGCGTCTGGTAATGACCAGCGAGGCATCCGCAACGATGGAAAAAGCGGGCGTAGAGATGGATCTGACTCCACTGACGAATCTGGTCGAAGACTTAAAATCCCAGGAGCGGGAATACTATAAAGATCTGCTTGCCGGTGCTGGGGTTGAGCCGAGTGAAAAAAATATTGATCTCATGGCAGAAACCATGGATGTGTTTGCCGAACTGAAACAGCAGCCGGCATATGTAATCGGGCAGATCGATGCGGATGATTCCGTTCAGGAGATTCATGATGCCGGAGCGCAGATGCAGCGCGCATTTGCACAGGCAAATGAAAGTTATGAAACACTGATGACTGCTCCGCGCAGTGACATGGGGGATTCCATAACAAAAGCATTTTCCAATGTGGACGATATTTTACAGGATCTGCAGCTGGATACAAGCGAGGCAAATCGTCGTGCAGTGCGGATACTGGCATACAACAATACCGAAATTACACCGGACAATATCCAGCAGGTAAAAGCACTGGATGAGCAGATGCAGCGTGCATTTTCCAATATGAAACCGGCAGTAACGCTGGAAATGATCCGTCGAGGGGAAAATCCACTGGATATGACTATGGAGCAGCTGAATCAGGCGGCACAGGAGATCCAGCAGGAGGACGGAACACAGGAGCAGGAACGGTTTAGCAAATATCTGTGGAAACTGGAGCAGAATCATGAGATTTCCGAGGAAGAGCGCAGCAGTTATATCGGCATTTACCGTCTGATCGCACAGGTGGAAAAAGGGGATGGAGCAGCGCTTGGATTTCTGATGAATCAGGGATCGGACGTGACGATGCGAAACCTTTTGCGTGCCGTGCGTTCAGAAAAAAAGAGTGGTCTGGATTATCAGGTGGACGATGATTTTGACGGTGTTGACAGTACAGCAGGAGGTCCGAAAATTGACGAACAGATCTCGGCGGCGTTCCAGCAGAATTGTCTGCGCGATGTGATGGAACATATTTCACCGGAAAAACTTTCCCGTCTGGGAGAAGAAGAGTGGCAGAATATGTCTCCGGAACAGCTGGCAGAGGCACTCCGGCAGATGGATGAGTCCGTCGGAGAACAGGAAGCGGAAAAAAGCTATCGGCAGGAGCAGCTCGCGCAGTATCAGCAGCTTGCAGAAACACCGGAAGACGTATATACCTACCTGGAGCGGTATGATATTCCAAACAGTATGGTTAATGTCATGGCAGCATCGGAAATGTTGCGCAAACCGAATCAGATGATGGAGCGATTGTTTAAGGAAGATCATTTTTCAAAAGATTCCATGACGGAGATTGCAGAGATGAAAGAGCAGGTACTCGAACAGTTTTCGGAAGCTTTGAAAAATCCTTCGGATCTTGCAGATGCCATGGAGACGCTTGCGGATGTGGCAGAGCACGTGATGGATACGATGATCATAGAAGATCCGGATGTCCGTACAATTGATATCCGGGCAATGCGCCAGATGACCGCACAGTTTCAGATCGGTGCGAAAAAATCGCAGGAAGAATGTTATGTGATTCCGATGCAGACAGGAGATTCCGTTACCGGAGTTTCTCTGAAAATCGTGAGAGGAAAAAAAGAAAAAGGACTTGTGGATATCTTTCTGGATGGAGAAAAGGCCGGAAAGATCACTGCATCTTTTCAGGCAAAATCAGATCGTATTTCTGGAACGATTGTGACAAGCGAGGAAGAGACCGCAAAGCAGATCGAAGAACATCTGCAGGAACTGCAGGATGCAATGCAGGAACCGGCAGATATCCATGTTGCATATACGCCGGATCTTTCTTTGTCACAGTTTGAAATGTCCGGAATTCGACGGGAAAGTGAAATGAAAGAGCAGGGAGAACTGGAGGAAGACCGTTCCAATCAGGTACAGACAACGCGGTTGTATCATATTGCGGAACAGGTAATCGGTTCCATGAAGACAATTCTGGAAAACAGCAAAGAATAATCCGATGCGGAGAGGGAGAGAAAAATGAGAAAGAAATTATTGGCACTGATGCTTGCATTTGCATGTACATTTACCGTATGTGCATCGACCGGATTCTGGCAGGAGCCGACAGCAGTGGAGGCGGCAACGAAAAAGAAGACCAAAGTACCTTCTATTAATAAGGTATATCAGGCAGTGAAAAATGCATACGGAGATAATTACACTCCAAATACGCGTATCCCAAACGAGGAATTGAAGCAGCGTTACGGAATTTCATCAAAATGGTATAGTTCTGCGATTGCAGAGGTGCCGATGATCAGCACAAATGCAGATACACTGATTATTGTAAAAGCGAAAAATGCCAGTTCCAAAAAGAAAATCAAGACAGCTTTGAAATAATATCAGGAAGGACTGATCCAGGATACGCATCAGTACCCGATGAACCAGTTAAAAATTCAGGCATCCAGAGTATATGTAAAAGGAAGTTATGTATGTTTTATTATGCTTGGTTCCATCAGCAACAAGCAGGAAGAACAGTCGGAAGATAAAGTGATTGCTGCATATAAAAAGCAGAACGAAAAGGCTGTAAAAGCTATCAATAAACTGTACAAATAGAGAAATTTATGATACGAATATTTAAACGATTGCCGGGTGTGATATTTATGGCTCTTCTCCTTGGGCTGGCAGGGAAAGAAGCTCTGTCACACCAGAGATCATATTCTGCGATTGAAAAAAGAGAGCTTCAGACACGTCCGGAAATAAGCACAAAACATATTCTGGATGGAAGTTTTCAGAAAAAATATGAATCCTATCTGCGGGATCAGTTTCCCGAAAGAGATCATTGGGTTTTGTTCCAGACAGACGTGGAACTGTTTATGGGCAAAAACGAGATTCATAATGTTTACATCGGAAAGAACAATTATCTTTTAGAACATTATACAACAGAGGAATTTGATCCGCAGCAGATTCCCAAAAATCTGCAGGCACTGGAGCAGTTTGTTGAAAAGGCAAAACAGAACGCAGAGGTTCATGTTATGATGGTGCCGACAAAGTCGTGGGTGCTTCGTGAAAAGCTTCCGGCATTTGCCCCGCATTATAATGAACAGAAGTTTTATGATGCGCTACAACAGAAATTGGAACAGGAGGATGTACTGATTTCTGTGGAACCGGTATTGGAGGCGCATAAAGAGGAAGAAATCTATTACTGGACAGATCATCACTGGACAACATTGGGTGCCTGGTATGGATATGAACAATACACGAAGGCCGTCGGAGGAGATCTTCAGAGGGCACAGGAAAAAAGAAAGTTCCGGTGTATCAGTAAAAATTTCTATGGAACAACCTATGCAAAAATAAATTATGCCAGACAGGCAGATAAAATCCGGATTTATGAGCCGGCGGATACACTGCAAGTGGTTTATAATATGGGAGAAAAAAAGACAAAGACACTGTACGATTTTTCATTTCTGAAAACAGCAGATCAGTACAGCGTTTTTACCGGTGGAAACCAGGCGGTACTTGAGATTACCGGTGGAAAAAAGAACGGAAAAACGCTGCTGTTGATCAAGGATTCTTTTGCGAACAGTATCCTTCCTTTTCTGGCAGAGGATTATGAAAAACTTGTAGTAGTGGATCTCCGTCAGCTGAATGTAAGCGGAAATCAACTTCTGGAAATGTTTTCGCCTACAGATGTACTGATTCTTTATAACAGCGCACAGTTTGCGCAGGATAAGGAATTTGAAATCAAATGTGCTAGGTAGTAGTATCCGGTACAGCTTTTTCGCCTTCCAGATATGTTATGGCACCAAGGTAAACGGCCCGCGCCAGTTTTTCCTGATAGGCATCTGTGACCAGCAGATCCGCTTCCGTTTCATTGCTCAGAAACCCACATTCGACAATTATGATCGGTGTGGGTGTTTTTTTTAATATGTAGTAGTCGTTGTTGGATTTACAGACCCTTGGTTTTGGCGGATTAAGGCTGTTGTTTAGGGTATCCTGCATTACTGAGGCAATTGCAGAACTTTCCGCAGACTGTTCGAAGTAAAACACCTGTGGACCGGAGACGGAGGCATCCGGAAAACTGTTCTGATGGATGCTGATGGTCATAACCGGATTGGTATCTGTGATCAGTTTTACGCGGTTTCGCAGATCTTCTACTTTTACACTGCGCGAGTTTTCATCTGCAGGAACGGTATCATCACTTCGCGTGAGTACAACCTTATATCCTTTGTTTTCAAACAAGGTTTTGAGTTTTAGCACAATAGACAGGTTGATGTCTTTTTCCAGAGCATCGTTACAGCCAACTTTTCCAGGATCGCTTCCTCCATGTCCGGCATCAAGAACGATACAGGTTTTGGAGGAAGCCGCATGTCTGGAAGATGTCAGTGCAGCTGATGCACGCGCAAGTAAGAAAGCACTTATAAACAGACAGGCAACCATAAGAATTTCAAATTTCTTTTTCATAGAACCTGCTTTATGGAATTATTTATTCCTATATATATGCAGGTAAGTCAGTGGATATACCTGGTAACGGTATCCCAGATATCACTCGTTTCAAATCCGAGTTTCCAGAAGGATGCACCGGCAAGCTTCTTTTCTTCAACCAGTTTCAACCGGCATTCTGCGGAGGCGGAGTCTTCCAGCCAGACTTTATAGGTAATGTTATTGTCCGTAAATTCCGAATAGTTCTGTCCACAGTCATCCAGCCATGTTTTGGTTGCACCGTATGTGGCAAGAAAATCGTTTGCAGCTTTCATGCCATAAATCTTTGAGGAAATTTTGGTATCGGCTGTTGTGTCATCGGAACTGTTGTCGGATGGGATTTCCCATACACGCGTATAAAACGGCATTCCGAGAATTACCTGATCGGCAGGAACCTCTTTTAAAGTATCGTTGACACCCTGGGTTACCCAGCTTAAAGAGGCAACAGATCCGGCTTCGGAACTTCCGGCATAATGTTCATCGTATCCCATAATCACAACATAATCTGCAAAATTTGCCTGTTCCTCCCGGTTATAAAAGACAGTATGTGACATCGGAACATAATTATCTACAGAAAGAACAACTCCGTTGTTCTTGCATTTAATGGAAAGCTCCCGGATGAATTCAATAAATGCATCTCCGACTTTCTCTCCATTCATATTTTCGAAGTCTACATTGATTCCATCCAGATTGTATTGAATCGCCATAGAAACAATCTGATTTACCAGATTCTGTCTCTTAGAGGTATGGGTCAGGACTTCTGTTGTATCGACATTTTTATTTTCCAGATTGCTGACAAGCGCCCAGACTTCAATCCCCTGGTTATGACAGTAATTTACATAATTCAGGCTTGCCAGGTTGGCAATGTTTCCATTGTTGTCATTCAGATAAAACCAGGTAGGAGAGAGTACATTGATTCCTCTGGTATTGGCAAGGACAGAGGAAACCGCGTTATTTGCAGACTGGTTTGTGACCTGATGCCAAGCCATACAGATATCATAATCTTTCTTTATATGTGAAAAAGTATCCGGGGTGAAATCGCTTTTTCTTGTCTTTTCTTTGACGGAGGAAAGCATACGTTTCTGCATGTATCCGATAATACCGTCATTTGTCATTACTTTGTCCCAGTTGTCGCCCTGTTCGATCACGGTGACTTCCTCTTTGGAAGAAACTTTTTTCAGAATTGGGCTTTTGATGCCGCCTCTTACGCGCAGGGAAGCATTTCTTTTGGCAGTGGCAGTCTGGTATTTTCCCCATTGACTGGTAATAATGATCCGGTGAGGATCTTTTACATGTTTGTATTTAAAATCAGAATATTCTTTCACAAAATCCAGATCAATATATGCAGTATCAGAGTTTATGGTAACAATTTTACGACCGTAATCTGCGGAAGATTTTGTAACCATATAACTGGTCTGCTCGGCCTGTGCCGAGATCAGATTTTGTGTTGTTGCATAGAGAAGGATATTCTCGTTATTGTCCCAGTAAAAACGTGAATTTAAATTGTCATGGACAAAATCATAATCAATATAAATATGACCGTCAATGACCCTGGCTTTGGAAGAGGTTACTTCATTATTTAAGACAATGGCAACCTCATCGGAATTTGTCAGATGATAATAAGTGGTTAAATCTTCGTGTTCCTTACTCGGTGTGTATTTGCGGATCAGGGCGAAGACTACGATCACTGCAGCAATGACAAGTGCCAGTGCAAGCACAGCGAAAATGGAATGAGATTTTTTCTTCATGAGCCGTCCTTCCTTTGTCTGTTGGCAAATTATATATTTATTCCGATTATAGCATTGTGCCTGTACAGATTCAAATGGAATCAGATAAAATTAAGAAATAGAAGTTGTTTGAATTTTTTCGGGAGGGCAGTTGTGTCTGTGGATCTGCCCTCCCATTTGTCTTTTTTCAGTTTATTTTGTGCGTGACGGAGTTGCATTGAGACTCATTTCACACCCATAATAATAGCCCATTTGTTATTTTATTTTTTTTAATGGATCGTTTTAAAAAGTAACGATCAGACTTTCATATACTTCTGGTCTGAATTCAATGACCAGCTGATTGTCAGTAGATAAATTTAATGTGATAACTGTTTTCCTTTCCATATTTGTTCAAAGAATCCAAAATCATGAGAGGACACTTGAAACGGGTTTTCGAGAAAGGGAACCGGAATCACACGGATTCCATAGGACGTTTCGACTCTTTTTCGGTCTTTTTTGAGGTTTCCCATACTCATAAAACGGACATTTGTTTTATAATCCTTTCCTAAATTTGTTTTTTTCAGTTCCTCAATAAATTGTAAGAGCTGCCGATCCTTCCAAATACTCACATTTGTCAGTACAATACAGTAATCACAGCGGACAAATTCCGGAAATGAGTATGGAGTCAGAACCCCGAAATCCAGAATTTTATACTTGTGTTGCAGATGTAACTGTTCCCGCAGCTGCCGGAGTGTAATCTCCGGATAGTAGCTGACACCATTGCAGCGAAAAGGAATGGTTGGGTCCTTTTTCGAAGAAAGCGCAGCGATTTCATGACTGGAATTGACTTCCAGGTATGCGGTGCGGGCCAGAAATCTGCTGTGTAAAAAGTTGCAAAGCGAAATACTAAAGTGTGTTACACCGGAATTTACTGTTGTACCGCAGACTCCTATGGTTGCAGGAGCCGGAATAAATGGTTTATGAAACGTAAAAATAGGCGATTCCGTCCTTTCTCAGGTTGTTGCAGCCAGTGAACAAAATCCAGCTTTTCTTTGTCTGCACGAAAGATGTCCGTATTAAACGGATAAGAATAGACGGGCTGTGAAAATGTTCTGGCAAAATAAATGGCAGAATTGTGGTCGCACAGATTCGCAACAACATGCAGGCGGTTACCAAAATTTTGTAAAAGAAAGTCTTTGGACTTTGCATCGTCCCGATGCCACAATGCTCCTCCACACACATAGATAATATGATCCGCCGTTGCAAGGCAGGAGAAAGAAAAATCACATCCGTAATCATTTACCATGATTTGTGCGACAGGCTCCGGGATTTCGATGCCACTGTCATATTTTGGAAATCCTGTAAAATTGCGATAAAAGAAACAACCGTTTTTTTCCCACACATGTTTCAGCTGGGCAACCGTCTTGCGCAGATCGTTTGACCAGTTTTTTTCCTGATAAACCGCCGAAATGCCAAGGTAGTTAAGTGTTGTCACCAGTGCGATTGCTATGTGTGTTGCACCACAGCCGCTGTGACTTCCAACGACTGCAATTGTCTGCCTGAGATGCGTTCTTCCCGTAGTTTCAATTACTTCTTTTAATGCAGAGTACAGAGCCTGCGGTGATTCATAGCGCAGGTCGGGATCTGCTGAAATTGCTTTTTGAATTTTGGGATAAATAGATCGGTTGGTGGCTGCATCCAGATATGGCATCATGTATTCCATGATTTTTCCAATGCTGTAGATATCGGATCTCAGGGTTACCGGTTTTCCTGAGATAAGTTCCGGAGCAGAAAAATCCACGTTTCCGAAATGGTTGAAGTCTTTTCCAGAAATGGCAGCAAAAGATGCGACACTAAAGTCAATCAATTTGAGCTGTGTTCCACATACTATAATATGTTCCGGCTTAAGATCCTGATAAAGAATCGGAGAAGGCCGTAATGTATGCAGATATGCAAAAATGTCACAAAGCTGCTCACAAAAATATAAAAACTGGTTCTGGGATATTGACTGTTGATGAAGCAAAAATTCTTCTAAAGAGTCACCCTGAATATATTCTTCCACAAGATAGTAGAATGATTCATCTTCTTCAAAATCATAAATTGTGGGAATTCCGGGATGCTGAACAGACTTTAGAATCTGTGCTTCGGATATTGCGAAGAGCGGTTGTGCCGAAGTATTTTTGGGGAATCGCTTCATTGCACGGTACTGCTCTAAAGATTGCTGTCTGACAAGAAAGACACTTCCGCATTCTCCCTGGCCAAGGGGACGAATCAGCTCGTATCGGTCAGACAATATTAAATTTTTGTTATTCATACGCTCCTTTGGGTCAGAGACGCATCTCATGCATAAACTTATAACACACTTTATTTTGCAATGCAAGTATTTTTTTTATAATTTTTTAATCCGTGGTAACTTTACAACGGGAGGGCATTTGATTATAATAAGTGTACCATTTACGGAAAGCGATTTCCAGAGAAGGATGTGATAGAGATGAAAATTGAAAAAGTAAATGAAAATCAGATTCGATGCACATTAACAAAACAGGATCTTGCAGATCGTCAGATTAATCTGCGGGAACTGGCATATGGTTCTGAGAAAGCAAAAGGACTTTTCCATGATATGATACAGCAGGCAAATTATGAGTTTGGATTTGATGTGAGTGACAATCCACTTATGGTAGAGGCAATTCCATTGTCTTCCGAATCCCTGGTTTTGCTGATTACAAAGGTTGAATACCCGGAAGAACTCGACACCCGTTTTTCACAGTTTACGGAAGGCGGTGATGAGGAGGAACTGTTTTCGAATATGGGGGCAGCCGGAAGCGTGGAGCGTAAAGGGGCAGATGATATTTTGGAACTTTTCCAGAAAATACGTGAAGCAAAAGCCTCTCCGGAGAGTGAAAATGCACAGCAGACAGAGGCATCGGAAGAAGTACCGCAAGTACCGGCAGATCTGACGAAAATGTTTGAATTTACGACGATAGATCAGGTGGAGCGTCTCGCACATGTACTTGTAAATTATTACAATGGACGAAATGACCTGTTTAAGAACGAGAAGAAAAACCGGTTTTATCTGGTGATCCACAAAGATGACCACACACCGGAAGAGTTTAATAAAGTCTGCAATATTATTTGCGAATATGCACAGCAGAAAAACTATAATCCTGCAGTCGGAGCATATTTCGCGGAGCATGGAAATAAAATTACGGGACCGCAGGCACTGCAGGTGTTTGCATCTCTTTAGAAAATTTAAATCAAAAAGGAGTGCTGAAATTCAGCACTCCTTTTTGATACGTGAAATCTATGCGGTTGCATCATGCTCGATGAAATCGTTGATATCATTTACCAGATCATCCGGGTCGATTCCATGAACCATAGCTGCCTCAGCAATAGTCTCCATCTGGGATGATGGGCAGCCAAGACAATGCATACCAATGTTTAAAAGCATAGGTGCTACGTTCTCATCAATCTGAAGAAGTTCTCCGATCATAGTATCCTTGGTTACTTTAGCCATGGGATAAATCCTCCTTTGCAAATATCGTTTAATGTTGCTATTATAATACGATTTCCCGTTAATTGCAAATTATACTTTTTTTATTAAAGAATTGGCATTTTCGGACGATATATATGTCAGATGAAATGACAGGGAGTGTCAAATCAGAGGGCAGGGATGCTCAAATGTAGCGTATACGGGAAGGAATAAGTATGAAGATTAATCGCAACATGTCTGCTGTTGTTGCCAACCGGCAGCTGCTCCGGACAGAAAATAAACTGAGTATTTCCATGGGCCGTCTTTCCAGTGGATATAAGATCAACAAGGCAGGGGATAATCCGGCGGGAATGGCAATCTCCAGCAAGATGAAAGCACAGATTGATGGTCTGGATCAGGCAGAAGCGAATTCTGATGATGGACAGTCCGTACTCAGAATTGCAGACGGGGCATTAAACGAAGTCAGCAATATGCTGCAGCGTATCCGTGAACTGAGTGTTCAGGCGGCAAACGGAACAAATTCTTATTCGGACCGCCAGAGTATTCAGGACGAGATTGATCAGCTGACACAGGAAGTTGACCGGATTTCCACAGATACAGAGTACAACAAGAAGACGCTGCTTGACGGTTCGGCAAATACACGTGTGTATGTGAGTGGAACACATCAGGATAAGACAAAATTTGCACGGAGCGCAACAAGAATTGACTTTTCCGAGGAAGTTCTTCCGGGTGATTATACGGTGGAAGTGAAGACTCCGGCAAAGCAGGCAGAGTATCAGTTGGATCTGTCCGGTCTGATCAATGATCCGGATTTCGAAGGAGGCACAATTTCTGTCAACGGAGTGGGGATCGAGTATAAAAAGGGAATGAGTGCCGATGACGTATATAACCAGATGATATCTGTGGCAGATGAGATCGGGTGCAAGTTTGAAAAAGATCCAAATACGGCAGGGGGTTATAAGATTACTGCGGATAACAGGGGATCAAAGGAAACACTGACCATTGGTATGTCAGAAGAGATGGCAAAAAAAACAGGTCTGTCACATGCACAGGGAGTTGTTCAGAATACAGACGATAAAAGTTATAAACTTGTGACAGGCGGAAAGGATGCTGAGATTGAATTAAAAGATGGGTTTGGAAGTACCGTAATTTCGAATGTTGAGGGAAACCGCGTGAAAATCACGGATAAAGGAGGATTTTCCATGGATTTCCTGTTGAGTGGGGATGTAAAGGACAAGGATGTCCTTACCTTCCAAGTGACGGATGTCGGTGCAATGACAATTCAGATCGGTGCAAACCAGTATCAGAATATGGATGTAAATATTCCGGAAGTTTCCTCGGAGAGTCTGTATCTGGATACGGTGAATGTGGCGGTCAACGGAGGTGCAGACAAAGCCATCAGCACGATGGATGCAGCAATTGCAAAACTGAGTGCGATCCGCTCCGGAATCGGTGCATGCACAAATCGTCTGGAGTACGCAAGTTCGAGTCTGGCAGAGACACAGGAAGATATGACAACCGCGTATTCAGGGCTTATGGATACCGATATGGCATCTGAAATGACAGAATATACACAGCAGAATATTCTGGAACAGGCTGCTGTTTCGGTGTTATCACAGGCAAATGATATTCCACAGCAGGTACTGTCTTTGCTGCAGAAATAGGAGTAGCATATGGAAAATGAGCTGAAAAAAGATTTTACGAGACGACTGAGCCAGTGTAATTCCGGTGAGATGATCGTCATCATTTACGATATCTTTTTTGCCTATGTGGATGATATTCGGCAGGCACACTGCAAGGGAGATCATGATGGACAGAAGGATGCGATCCGGAATGCACAGAGTGTTCTGGATGAACTGATCGGAAGTCTCAATTTTTCGTATCCGATCTCGCACAACCTGTATAAGCTGTATATGTTCTGTAAAAATGAGCTTTCACGGGCGATGTACGAGAATCGGCTGGATGGAGTGCAGGAAGCGGAACATATCATGCACCGGTTGTATACTTCTTTTGTAGAGGTGGCGAAACAGGACAAGAGTGCACCCCTTATGAAAAATACCCAGCAGGTATATGCAGGGATGACTTATGCGCGCGGTGCCGTAAACGAAGATTATATGGATGTGGACAGTCACCGGGGCTTTTTTGTATAAAATTTCCGTAAAATGTGAACGGTCAGGAGGGAAGCGAATAGTTTCCCTCTATTTTTTTTACACATCCCAGAAGAAATTTATAGCGCATCTGTACGGCTTTTGCCTGATAAATGTAATAGTCGATCAAATCCGGATCAACGACATTTTCAAGATTGGCATAGGTATTTTGCAGTTCTGCGGTTGTCTGTTTCAGATTATCGAGAAGTATTGCATAGCCGTCAGGGGGCTGAGGGGTTGTCTTAAACAATTTCATTGGATCACCTGCTTTCTGAAGTCTCTCTTTTACAAGTATAAGCAAAAATGGAAAAGTTATACAAAAAATTTGTAAAAAACTGCTTGACAAATAAAATTGGCATTGTTATAATTCGATTCACAACAAAGGGGTGATGCAAATTGATTTCGATGCAGGGGGCATCGGTTCTGACACTGTATGCAATCTTAATTGTGGCAGTCGTTCAGGATATTACCAGCATGAGGATTAGTAACCGGCTGATTATCATGGGTTTATTTTTATCGATGGCATTCGGTATAGTTTTGGGTGGAATGCCGCGAATCATTCAAGTTCTTTTGAATATTTCTATTCCGGTTATCATGTTATATCTTTTTTATCTCATAGGTGTGTTGGGCGCCGGAGATATCAAACTTTTTTCCGTTATCGGTGGATTTACAAATTTAAAAACATTGACAGACTGTGTGTTGGCAGCATTTGTGGCAGGAGCAGTAATAGCCGTGCTCAAGATGTTGTATATGCGCAATCTTAGAATCAGCCTTTTTAAAGCACAGGTTTTTTTAAGGGAACTGTTTTCGGGGAAATTCTCCTCTTATCGAAATGGCTGGGTTCAGGAGCAGAATCTGATGCATTTTTCTGTTGCGGTTTTACTGGGAATGTTATACGCGCATCGGACAGTATGGCTGTCACTGTTTTGAAAAGAAAGGAGGAGCTATGAGGAGAGCTCGATTGGGACTCTGTATTGGAGACCGGGAGTATGGTGACCGTTTTACTAGCTGCCTGATGAATCATTATCGGGATCAGCTTGAGCTGCACATGTTTTCCCAGAAGGAGGCACTTCAGGAGAACTGGAAAACTCTGGATGCAATTGTTTTGTCGGATGATTTGGCTGGGGAAAACAGGATAGAATGTGAAATTCCACAAATTTATCTGTCTGATGGAAATGAAAATGTGGATAAAGAGGTGGAAAAAGGGGTGGTGTTTGTGGATAAGTATCAGGAAGTGAATAAAATCGTCGATGAGATTTTAAAACAGATTGGGGAGGAAATAAAAAATGCCAGTGGGGGTGTGAAGCAAAAATTACAGGTTCTTGCAGTATATTCGCTGGCAGAAAATGAAATGCAGCTTCCGTTTGCGGTCACGCTGTCCTCCATTCTGAGTGAAAACGAAAAAGTTCTGCTTCTGGATTTGCAGGAAAACAGTGGATTGTCGCAGCTGATGGGGGAATTTTATTCGTCCGGGATGGAAGAACTTCTGGTGATGGCAGAAAGCGGAAAATACTCAAAGAGCAGGATGGTTTCCTGCATCGGTCATCTGGACAGGACAGATGTTGTGTATCCTCTGGGAAATACCGAGTGTCTGTGTGAAGTGAAAAATCTGACGTATCAGAAATTGTTTCAGATTTTAGCGCAGGAAATGAATTATACAACCATCGTTTTAAATCTGGGGTCACGGTTTATGGGATTTTTTGAATTGCTGGGGAGCTGCCAGAAAATTTTCCTGATGAAAAGCAGAGGAGGGCTTGGACAGTGGAGAGAGAAAGAATTTTTGACAGAAATTCAAAAACGCGGAGAAGAACGGTTATCCGAGAATCTGCGGGAAATACAGCTTCCGCTTGTGGCATCCCCTGTGGTATCCTGCGAGCGGCTCGTCGAGCAATGGAAATGGAACGAATTTGGAGACAGTATCCGGAGGATGATGCCGGTTGGATGAGTATGTAGGAGATATCCGGCAGCGTGTATTGGAACGCATGGATCTTTCACGGGAGATGTCGGATGAAGAAATTGAAAATCTGATTGGGGAAGAGGCATCCCGGCTGATGCAGGAGGAACCCATTTCCATTCGGGAACGTCTGATGCTGGAAGCAAGAGTATTTAATTCACTCAGAAAACTGGATGCTTTGCAGGAACTTCTGGATGATCCGGAAATTTCTGAGATCATGGTAAATGGACCGAAACATATTTTTTACGAAAAGGCAGGAAGGGTTCATGCATGGAATCAGGCATTTGCCAGCGAAGAAAAAATGCAGGATGTGATACAGCAGATCGTTGGAAGACATAACCGGGTGGTTAATTTATCGAATCCAATCGTAGATACAAGACTTGCAGATGGCTCCCGTGTAAATATTGTCCTGGCACCGGTTTCTCTGGATGGTTCTACAATCACCATCCGGAAATTTCCGGAGAAACCGCTGGATATGCAGACCCTTATTCAAAAAGGGGCACTTCCGGAAGATGCAGCAGAGTTTTTAAAGATGCTGGTAAGGGCAAAATACAACCTGTTGATTTCGGGAGGGACAAGCTCCGGGAAAACGACATTTTTAAATGCTTTATCACAGTATATCCCGGAGGATGAGAGAGTTATAACGATTGAGGATTCCGCGGAACTTCAAATACAGGGAATCAGAAATCTGGTACGTTTAGAAACACGGAATGCAAATATGGAGGGCGTCCAGCCGGTAACAATCCGGGATCTGATACGCACAGCATTGCGTATGCGTCCGGACAGAATACTCGTTGGGGAGTGCCGTGGAGCGGAGGCATTTGATATGCTTCAGGCATTGAACACCGGACATGACGGCGGATTATCCACCGCCCATGGAAATTCAAGCAGAGATATTCTCTCCCGTCTGGAAATGATGGTACTGATGGGAATGGAACTGCCGATTGCTGCAATCAGACAACAGATTGCATCCGGGATAGACCTGATTGTTCATTTGGGAAGATTGCCGGATAAAAGCCGCAGGGTATTGGAAATCACAGAGGTATGCGGAGTAAAAGATGGCGAGATTCAGATTTCCCCAATTTACGAACTGGAAGGAATCGGGGGCAGCTGGAAGTGGAAACACTGTGGCATATTAAAGAATCGTAAAAAACTGGAGATGGCAGGGCTGGCCCGGGAGAAGGGAGAGATAGAAGATGGATTATCGCGTGTATCATCTGAGCCGGAAGGAAGTCTGTAGAAGCATTGCTCTGGCGGGGCTGCTGACAGTGGCAATTGCGTATTTATTTTATGCCAGCTGGCTGGGGATAGTATTTTTTCCTGTTTTTATCTGGTTTTTCATGAAGCGTCAGAAAAAAGCAGGGGAAGAGCAGATGCAATTACAGCTAGCAAAGGAATTTGTGGATACTCTCCGGAGTATCAGTGCGGCTTTACTTGCTGGTTTCTCTATAGAAAATGCATGGAAAGAGGCAGAAAAAGAAATACTCGCATTATATGGGAAAAGATCCTATATGTATCAGGAGGTAAAGGAGATGAATTGTTCCATCAGCCTCAATCAACCATTGGAGCTGATGCTGGGAGATTTCTCAACCCGAAGTGGAAATATGGATATTGCAAGTTTTTCCGAAGTTTTTTCATTTGCAAAACGCAGCGGTGGAAATTTTGTGACAATTATTGATGCAACATCCCGGCACATGCGGGTGCGCCATGAAACAGAGAGGGAGATTCAGGTACAGATTGCTTCCAGAAAGATGGAACAGAAAGTAATGAATGTGATACCGTTGTTCATTTTGTTATATCTGAAGGTGACATCCATGGATTTCCTGAATGTTTTATATGGAAATGTGGCAGGGGCATTGTTTATGACAGCATGCCTTGCAGCTTATGGTGGGGCGATTGTACTGGCAGAGAAAATAATGACAATACATATGTAGAGGGGGAAGTGTGAGAAGGAAAAAAATAATAGAAGCAGCGGTTGTTTGTATTCTGTTATTGCTGCTTGGGGCATATATGGAATTTTCCGATCGCAGTATGGACGATAAAAACAGAATTATCCGGGGCAGTCCGGGCAGTGGGCGGCAGGAAGTGGAACTTACGCTGAATGCGGGAGAACAATTGAAAGATTATGATTATCAGATAAGTGTTCCTGCACAATGTATTGATGAAAAGACAGCACAATCCTATTTTTCCCGGGCAGAAAAGGAAATAGACGAAACCTTTTTCCCGGAGGGAGAAGAGGCTGCACATGTAACAGAGCAGGTGCATATGAAGCCAAGCTATGTGAAAGGATTGGTAAAAGCTGACTGGACATTGGATCAATACAATGCAGTGGACGTGGATGGAACGATCCGGGAGGATCAATTAGATCCCCAAGGAGAACTTGTACAGGCGAGTGTGGCACTTACCTGTGAAAAGTACCGGGAGGAATATACGTTTTCTTTTCAAGTATACCCGAAAGTGATGTCGCAGCAGGAAAAGGTCATTCATGAAATTGCAGCTGAAGTAGAGCAGCAGAGTACGCAGGAAGGGGAGAGGTATCTGACGCTGCCGGATCAGGCGGCAGGGGTGAAGCTGCAATGGAAAGAAAAAAAACAGCATCTGGTATGGAAAATTTTGTTTTTTGAGGTGCTTGTCTGTTTCCTGATGGCGGGAATTGTTCTGGAGAGAAAACGTACTGCGGATCATATAAAAAAAGAGCAGATGAAACTGGATTATGCGGAAGTTGTGAGTAAACTTCTGATTTTACTGGGAGCAGGCATGTCATTAAAACAGGCATGGAATAGAATTTCCGCTCAATATTCTGATAAAAGGCAAAAAAAACAAATAAAAGAACGGTATATCTATGAAGAAATGATAATAACGAATCACGAAATCCTGGACGGGGAAAGTGAACGTCTTGCATACCAGAAATTTGGAGAAAGAGTGGATTTGGGAGAGTATCAGAGACTGATTCGGATTCTTTTACAGAATTTACAGACCGGAAGCAGGGGATTATGTAAACTTTTGGAACAGGAATCGGAGAATGCACTGGAAGAAAGGAAGGCACTGGCCTGTAAATTGGGAGAAGAGGCAGGAACGAAAATGCTGTTGCCGCTTATGATGATGCTTGGCATCGTGATTGCCATCATTATGATTCCGGCAATGCTGTCATTTCAAGTATAAGGAGGAAAAATTATGTTAGGATTTAAAAACTTTTTGATGGAAGAAGATGGGGTAGGAGTTGTAGAAATGGTGTTGATCGTTGTGGTGCTGATAGGAATTGTTGTGTTGTTCAAGAAAAAACTGACAACTCTGGTTTCTGATATTTTCAACACGATTAAAGAACGCACAGGGGAGGTATAGTGAGGAGAAAGGCGAGTATTACTGTGTTTGCAGCCCTTTCACTGATGCTGGTGGCGCAGCTTCTTTTTACACTTTTAGAAGCAGCGAGACATTATGAACTTCAGAAAGTATTGTATATGAATACGGATACGGTTTTGGAATCCGTTTTTGCCGATTATTGCAGTCCTTTGTGGGAAACATACAAAATTCTTGGAGTACGGGTGGATGATACAGAAGGTAAATTATGTTTTAATAACCGGGAAGCACAGTTGCGTGGCCTTACATCGGATCATCTTGGAAGCAAAGAACAAAAAACTTTGCTTTCCGGGATGAGTCTGTTGACCGCAGAGATGACAGATGCAAGGTATGATCCCTATCGATTGCTGACAGATCAGAATGGTGTCGTATTTCAGAAGGCTGTATGTACTTATATGAAAAAGAATATTGCATATGAGATGGCAAAGTCCGTCTACAATCATTATGAAGCAGTAAAAGAAGTAAAAAAGGACTATAAAAATCCGGATGAGGGTATTGCAGATGCAATGGATGCACTGAAGCATCCGGAAAAATATGAAACGGAGGGGGCAGGTAATTCATCATCCCGGCAGTTAAAAGGGGAAGCGCGTCAGGGGGATAATACAAAGAAAGAGGATTCTGGGGAAAAGGCAACGCCAATAGAGAATCCTTTAGAAACGGTGACAGAAGTAAAAAAAGAAGGGGTACTATCCCTTGTTTTGCCGGAAAATACAAAGGTATCCGGAAAATCTATTAATATAGAAGAAACTGTTTCACACAGAAGTCTGGAAAAAGGTACGATGGATTCTTATGTGGGAACAGACTGGTATCAAAAAGTATTGTTTTATCAGTATCTGGTGAATTATCTTGGAAACTATGTGGAAAAAAAGCAGGATCGCGTATTGGAATATGAGCTGGAGTATGTTCTGGGCGGAAAAAGAAATGACGCGGATAATTTAAAAATTGTGGTTTCGGAGCTGCTGGCAATGAGAGAACCGTTAAATATGGCGTCATTAACCGCATCTTCCCAGCGACAATCAGAGGCAATGGCACTTGCGGTCACGTTGGCGGGAGTATCCGCAAATCCGGCCGTAATCGAAGCTGTAAAATACGGAATCTTGGTAGCGTGGGCATTTGCAGAAAGTGTGTTAGATGTAAGGACACTATTGTCCGGTGGGAAAATTACAATGATAAAAAGTGATGCGGACTGGACTTCAAATGTACATATGATTCCGGAACTTTTGTCGGGCTGGTCTGTGGCGAAAGATTGTTCTCAAGGATTGGATTATGGACAATATGCTGCCATTTTGCTTTTGTTCCATAAGGGAAATACCCTTGCAATGCGCACCATGGATGTGGAGGAAGCATATGTACAGACACAGGAAGGGTACGAAAATTTTCAGATGGACCACGTTTTGTGTGAAACTGAGCTTACTGCCACCTATGAATTCCAACCGGTATTTCTTGGCTTTGTATCCATCCTTGAAAATTTTTCAAATGGGTTCCGGATTCAGAATCATTCGGGGTACAGTTATTTTCATGGGAAGGAGGGGATATAAGGATGTCTTTTGGACAATGGAAACCGACAATTACCCTCAAATTTCAATCTTTTCCGAAGCAGGCATGTATTCATAAGATAATAAACGAACCAATAGATTCGAATCCGCAAGACGATATCTATAACCTGGGAGAACATCCTTGCCAAAAGGCATCCTTATGTTCCCTTTTTAAAGGATCGTATACGTTGGAGGCAGCAGTGATTATTCCTGTTACAGCGGTGTTTTTCCTTACGCTCCTATTTTTCTTTCGGGTGTTGCAGATTCAGACAGAAGTTCAGGAGGCATTGAATTATGCAAGTAGAAAAACAGCATGTGAAGCGGCTGCCGTTTCGTCGCAAACGGGACTTCTGGTATCGGCGGAAGCGTATTTTCGAAAGGAGCTGGGAACATACAGTTTGCCGGAAAAATATATTCGCGGTGGAAAACATGCGATTACAATGGCGAAATCCGATCTGTCAGGAAGTTATATTAATTTGCAGGTTAACTATTACATAAAAATTCCAATCAGTTTTTTTGAGGTGAAGGGTGTCAGTATATGTCAGAAAAGTAAGAGTCATAAGTGGATTGGCGACCGTACAGATGGAAAGCAGAGTGATTATGTGTATGTTACAAAACATGGAACCGTTTATCACAGGAGCAGAAAGTGTCATTATCTGGATTTAAGTATTAAAAGTGCGGATTATGCACAGATCAGCGGCATGAGAAACAAAAATGAACATAAATACAGCGCATGTTCCAGGTGCGTGGTGAAAAATTATGTCTCCGGAAAGGTGTATGTGACGGATTACGGAACCTGTTATCACAGTGATCTTGCCTGCAGTGGATTAAAAAGAACCATTTATCTGATTCTGTTGGAAGAGACGGGAGGAAAAAGGGCCTGTGGCAAATGTGGGGCGAATGCGGAGGTGAGGTAAAATAATACGGAACAACTATGAAATAATCAGAATGTGCATATTGACCTTTGGATTGGCAGGACTATCCTGGGAAGATATGAGAAAACAGGAACTTCATGGCTGGGCAATTTTGCTGCTGGGAATATCAGGTATGGCTGTATCACTGCTGGGAGGCTGTTGGAAAAATCCAGTATGGTTTTTGGGATTACTGCCGGGGATATTTATGCTTATACTGGCCTGGAGTACAAGAGAAAGTATTGGATATGGGGATGGTCTGGTAATCTTATGCATGGGATGTTTTTATGCATTGGGTGAAATGATGGCAATTGTCATGATTGCCATTACCATTGCGGGAACTGCGGCTCTTGGTTTACTGATATTTGGGCATAAAAACAGAAAATCCGAGTTTCCGTTTGTGCCGTTTCTGCTAGGGGCACATTTGGTCATGTGGGGAATACAGAGATAAAAGGAGAAAATATGAAATGGAGAGGAAGTTATACCGTAGAGGCGGCTGTGATTATACCGGTTCTGATATGGACGATGGCAGCAGCTATGTGTACAGGAATTGATTTGTTGCATGAAGTACGTGAGGAGCATGAAGAAAAACAGATAGAAGATATGTGGGCAGTAGATTCCTTTTATCAGTATCAGACATTAAAAGAGGTGAAAAAATGATCAATCGGGAAATAGTATATGAAAGAAATCTTACAGGAAGTTTTATGAAAATTGCAGCAGGAATCCATGCGGGGCTGGATGAAAAGCTGATGCTGAGGAGAAAATTGCCGGGACTTCTTGCGGTGGAAAAGGCATATATGGATGGGGAGGGACAGTACTGGTATAACATATCCGGCAAACAGTCGCTTGATATGTATTGCAGGGTAAAAGAAGTAGATATTTCTTTCATTGAAAAACTGATTATGAGCATTTGCAGTGAGATGGAGATTCTGGAATGGAATCTGATTCAGACCAATTGCCTGATGCTGGATCCCGAGTTAATATTTATTACCAACAGCAACCAGGAAATTATTTTTACCGTATATCCGGGTGGGAGTGGAACCATTGAGACAGAATTTCAGCAGTTGATGGAATTTTTGCTTACAAAGGTGGATCATAAAGATACACAGGCGGTAAAGGCCGCATATGGAATTTATGAGAAGACGCTTCTGGATGGTTATTCTATTACAGATATCCGGGATGAAATTGTAAGAACCAGACAAAATGAGGGGAAAAAGGCGGCTGTGGAGGAATCCGGGGGAAATGGAATGGAAAAAGTTTGGAGAGAGGAAAACAATCAACCCGTAGTTCCTGAAAGAAAATATGAAGATCATCCAGACAAAAAAAGAAAAGATGAAACTGTAAAAAGAGCCAACAGAAAGAAAAAGGAGGGAAAGAAAAAGGAGCAGAAGGAGTGGATCAGAAAATTAAAAAAGCTACTGATAGAAATAGGTCTTCTGGAAGAGGAAGAAACCGAAAAACAGGTATATGAATCTTATCATGGAAGTAGGGAATGCCTGCAGGATACCAGAAAACCTTCGAAATCTGCTGTAGTATATCCGGAGGAAGAAATAAAAACGGCGGTACGGCCAGAATATCGGCCAACGGTATGCCTGAACAGCATGACGGGAAAAACCAGGGGAATGTTGTTGTATCAGGGAGCCGAGCCATACGAGGATATCTGTGTTACAAAGAAAATGACAAGAATCGGGTACGGTCCCGATGCGGACATACAAATACAGGCAGATACGATTAGTCAGCTGCATGCGCGGATTGATCATGATGGAGAGACCTATTATATTGAAGATTTAAATTCGACAAATGGTACGTTTGTGAATGATGAGCCGCTGGCTTACAAAGAGAGAAGAAAATTAAACAGTAATGACATGATCCGTTTCGCGGATGTCCGATATCGTTTTTGCTAACTGCCTTGTTTTTCCAAATGGAAGTGAGTATACTGATAGCATGTGAAAAAATCAGGAGGGAAAAGCATGCCACAAAAAAAGAAACTTCCATTTGTAACCGTGGGATTTGTCGCTGTGAATGTTCTTGTTTATGTGATTCTGGAAATCCTTGGAAATACGGAAAATTCGGAGTTTATGGTAAGAATGGGGGCGGTCTGGCCGCCATATGTGAAGCAGGGAGAATACTGGAGACTGTTTACAGCTACTTTTATGCATTTTGGATTTGAACATATTTTGAATAATATGCTGGTACTGATCTGTGCCGGTCCGATTCTGGAGAAGGCGATGGGGCATATCAAATACCTGTGTCTGTATCTGATCGCCGGTGTGGGAGGAAGTACACTGTCCTATGTGCAAATGATCGCACGGGGAAAGTATGATGTATCGGCAGGGGCATCCGGTGCTATTTTCGGTATTATCGGGGCATTGCTGTGGATTGTGATTATACACAAAGGAAGATATGAATCTCTTACGGGCAAAGGGCTGCTTTTTATGATTGTGATCAGCCTGTATTATGGAATTACCAGTGTGGATGTGGACAACTGGGCACACATCGGTGGCCTTGCAATGGGATTTGTTCTTGCAATTATTTTATACTGGAAACCTCGTAAAGCAGTTGATTTATCGGGGGAAAATCCCTATACTAATTAGTATCAAAGCAAGGAGAGTATACCGATGAAAATCAACGTGTATTATGGAGGCCGGGGACTTTTGGATGACCCGACACTGTATGTATTAAAAAAGATGGAAGATGTTTTACGGGAACTTCGGGTAAACATCGAACGATTCAATATATATGAGCATAAGAATGAAATTGCAACCCTTCCGCTGACGTTCAAAGAGGCAGACGGAATTATTCTTGCCACAACGATTGAGTGGCTGGGAATCGGTGGTTATATGCAGCAGTTTCTGGATGCCTGCTGGTTATATGGTGATAAGGAAAAAATCAGCCATACCTATATGCAGCCGATTGTTATGTCCACAACCTATGGAGAGCGCGAGGGAGAACTGACTCTGATGAATGCATGGGAGATTCTGGGTGGATTACCATGTGCAGGGTTATGCGGATATGTAGAGGATCTGGTGGAATTCAAGCAGAATAAAGATTATACGCTGATCATTGAAAAGAAAGCGGAAAACCTGTACCGGACCATTTCCCAGAAGATCAAAAATCTTCCGACCAGTAATCAGGCAGTAAAGCAGAGTGTTCTGCGGACGCAGCAGCTGAATCTGACACCACAGGAGAGCGAGCAGCTCTCGAAGTATGTATCGGATGATACTTATGTGAAGCAGCAGAAAGAGGATATTGAGGAACTGGCATCGATGTTCAAAGATATGCTTGGAAAACCGGATGATGATATGGATACACCGTTTGTGAAAGAACTGGAAAGTCATTTTGTATCTACTGAGGATTTTGCTGCCAGCTATTCCTTTATTATCGAAGGAATCAAAAAGCCATTGTATGTGGCAATTCAAAACGGAGAATTGGAGATTCATTACGGACAGGAAGAAAAGATTGACGTGGTTGCAAAATTAAGCAGAGATGTTCTGCAGTCAATCATTGACGGACGGATGACATTCCAGAGAGCGTTTATGACGGGTGAGATGACAGCGAAAGGAAATTTTAAAACGCTTCGTATGCTCGATCAGATATTTGTATTTTAGGAGGCAAAAAAATGAAAGACGACAATTGTATTTTTTGTAAACTGGCAAACGGAGATATTCCGACCAATACGATCTACGAAGATGCGGATTTCCGTGTGATTCTGGATGCAAGTCCTGCAGCAAAGGGACATGCACTGATTCTGCCAAAACAGCATTATGCAAATATGTTTGAGATGGATGATGAAGTGCTCGCAAAGGCTGCAAAGCTTGCAAAGAAAGTTATTACGCACGAAAAAGAAGTGTTGGGATGCGACGGTTATAATGTGCTTCAGAATAACGGAAAAGCAGCAGGACAGACCGTATTCCATTTCCATATGCATCTGATTCCGCGTAAAGCAGGCGATCAGGCAGTTCCTGAGTGGGAGCATTTATCTCTTTCCGATGATGAGATGAAAGAAATCTGTGATAAGATGAAGATGTAAAAAATCTGTATCTCTATATACAAAAACATGCATATCGCTGGAAAAACGTACAGCAGATATGCATGTTTTTTTGTTTTGGCGTGTGAATTATTTAGAAACACTTTCAATCAGTTTTAATATCGTTCCGATGGAATCCATCTGACCGCTCTCTGACATGGTATGGATGTATTTTTCGCGGTCGGCATATACTTCGCGTACAGCATCAAGTAATGTCTGATCCGTCAGTTTTTCTTCTTCAATCACATAAGAAAATCCCTGTTTAGCAAAAGATTTCGCATTTAAAATCTGATCACCACGGCTGGCAGCGGCAGAAAGCGGAATCAGGATGTTTGGCTTGTGTAATGCAAGAAGCTCACAGATGGAATTCGCTCCTGCGCGGGAAATGGCAAGATCTGCCAGGGCAAACATGTCGGTCAGTTCTGCACTTGCATATTCAAACTGCGCATAGCCAACCACGCCTTTTAATTTCTCATCGAGGTTTCCTTTTCCACAAAGATGAATGATATAAAATTGCTCTAACAGTTCCGGAAGCACTTTCCGTACGGCTTCATTGATGACCTTGGAACCTGAACTTCCGCCGACGATCAGGAGTACCGGTTTGCTGTGATCCGGGAAACCGCAGTAGTGAAGGGATTTTTCGGCATCTCCGTGGAACAGTTCCCGGCGGATCGGTGAACCGGTAAGAACTGCTTTTTCCGCTGGAAGGTATTTCATGGTTTCCGGGAAATTACAGCATACTTTTTTTGCACCACGGATTGCGATTTTGTTTGCAAGTCCCGGTGTGATGTCGGATTCGTGGATAATTGCAGGAATATGGCAGTGTTTTGCAGCAAGAACAACCGGAACAGAGACAAATCCACCTTTGGAAAAGACAACGTCTGGTTTGAGTTTGCGCAGAATGGAGATTGCCTGCCCATATCCTTTTAATACTTTAAAAGGGTCGGAGAAGTTTTTCCAGTCAAAATAACGGCGAAGTTTTCCAGAAGAAATTCCGATATAAGGGATTTTTTGCGCTTCGATAAGTTCTTTTTCCATTCCGTTATAGGAACCAATATATGTAATTTCATAACCGGCTTCCTGAAGTGCCGGCATAAGGGCAATGTTTGGAGTAACATGTCCGGCGGTTCCGCCACCGGTCATAACAATTTTCTTTGATTTAACCATTCGATATTTCCTCTTTTCTTTACTTAAGTCAACTCTATATGATCTATATAGAAATGTCAAGCAACATGGGCAGTAACGACATATGTCGAAACTTGCGACCGAAAGGATATTCCGGTGATGACGTTCTTTCATTATAATAAGATTTATACAGTAAGAAATGATTTTATATAATATGAAAGGATGGGAGCAGATATGACAATACTGATGTGGATCAGCAGGTGGCAAAATGAAATGGAGTTAATGATTATGGGGTTGCAGATCATACTTTTTTTATTTTTAACAATTGGGGTGTTTTGTATTGTGCGGCAACAGAAAAAAGCAAACCGGTGCAGAAGACGCCTGGAATTGTACTTAAAAAAACACATGGACAAGCCTGGGAAAAAAGAAGAAAAAAGTGTATCACCGGAGAAAGTGCAAAATAAAAATTTACATGAGGATGAGGAAGAAAACCGCATAATTTCAACTGTTTTGCAGGAAATTTTCCCATAGTGGAATGTTTTTTATCAAAAACAATACATAAATTGACACAGGAATATAAAATATGTAACATTTTCAAAACCGGCATGGGTGTGCAGTGAAAACGCACACCCATTTTTTAAACGGAATATGAGCAAAAGTGGAGAACACCACCCATTTTTATACTAAAATTTGACAAATGGAAATTCCTGTGCTACAATAAGCCGCGTAACAAACTTGTAACAAATGAAATAAAGTGTTTAAAAACGCAACATAAGTGTAATACTTATTGCATAAAATGTTACGAATCCACGGGTAAAAGGTGGATGAAACAAACTACGGAGGTTCATCAATGAAAGCAAGCAAAAAGGTGATGGAAAGTGTAATCGTGTCGGGACTGGCACTCACACTTGCGGTCACTGCAGTTACCGGTAATGGAGTGAATATTGCAGCAAAGGATGCAGCAGACACACAGTTTGTCAATAACGGGATTGCCGGAGTGGCATCTGCCATGAATGAATATGAACTGGAGTCAGCAGACTATCTGGACAGATATATTTCTGTTGAAAAGACAAATGCGGCTTTGGTTGCGGCAACAGCAGATGGAACGGTTATATCCGGAAATGATACAAGTGAAGAAACCACGGAAAAGGAATCTGTTTCCGAAGAGGAACAGGAGTGGCAGAATAAGCTGATGGCGAAGGTAGATGATTTCCTATACGTCCGTGAAAAGGCAGATTCTGATTCCGGAATTGTCGGAAAGATGTACAAAGGGGATCGCGCAGTTGTGAAAGAAGCAGGCGACACCTGGACAAAGATTCAGTCCGGCAATGTAACAGGATATGTAAAGAATGAGTATTGTGTGACAGGAACAGATGCATTAAATTATGCAAAGAAACACTGTGATACGGTTGCGAAGGTTTCCATTGACGGTCTTCGTATTCGTAAAGCACCCGACACAGATGCGGAGGTAGTGAAAACCGTTGCATCGGGTGAGCACATGGATGTGAATACAAAAGCCGAGGAAACAGACGGATGGATTGCCGTCAAAGTTGGTTCGGATACCTGTTATGTGAGTGAAGATTATGTGACCGTCACACTGGATACAGGCAAAGCGGTTACCATTGAGGAAGAACAGGCAGCAATCAAGGCTGCCGAAGAGAAAAAGGCAGCGGAAGAAGCAAAGAAGAATGCTTCTGTTTCTGCTGAAAAGAAATCGTCGTCCGGTCAGTCGGCATCTTCCCGGACAACACAGAATGCGTCGATTGCTGCAAGTGCGGATGAAGAGACACTTCTGGCAGCACTTGTACAGTGTGAGGCCGGAGGAACCAGCGTACAGTGTATGACAGCGGTTGGAGCTGTTGTAGTTAATCGTGTGAGAAGCGGCGGATTTGCAAACTCTATCTACGGAGTTATCTATCAGAGAGGTCAGTTTGGACCGGCATCTTCCGGCAGACTTGAAGCAAGACTTGCCAGCGGTGTCAGCGCAAGCGCCAGACAGGCAGCGAGAGCCGCATTAAACGGCAGTGATCCGACAGGTGGAGCAAAATACTTCAAACTGGCATCCAGCGGACATGCGGGAACGGTTGTAGGACCGATTGTATTTTATTAAACTTAAAAATCCAGGAGCTTTGTCGAAAGGCAGAGCTCCTTTTTTGATCGGTCAATTTTCCATACCATTGTTGTAAAATTCCGGCAAATGGAGTAAAATGTTTTCAACGTACACTTAAGGAGGAAGAGCAATGACATTAAAGGGACGTAATTTGTTAAAAATGATGGATTTTACACCGGAGGAGATCCTGTATCTTGTGGATCTGTCCGCAGAGCTGAAAGAGAAGAAACATCAGGGAATCATGCATGACAGTCTGGTTGGAAAAAATATTGCACTGATTTTCGAGAAGACAAGTACAAGAACCCGATGCTCTTTCGAGGTAGCTGCACATGATCTGGGTATGCATGTGACATATCTTGATCCGAGCGGTTCCCAGATTGGAAAAAAGGAAAGTATTCCGGATACGGCCCGTGTTCTTGGACGTATGTTTGATGGAATCGAATATCGTGGATACGGACAGGAAATCGTGGAAGAACTGGCAAAATATGCAGGGGTTCCGGTGTGGAACGGACTGACCAATGAATCCCATCCGACACAGATGATTGCCGATATGCTTACCATCAAGGAGCATCTTGGAAAACTTAAGGGTGTGAAGTTTGTATACATGGGGGATGCCCGTTACAATATGGGCAATTCCCTGATGGTTACCTGTGCAAAGCTTGGTATGCATTTTGTTGCCTGCACCAATCCAAAATATTATCCGGACAAGAAGCTTGTGGATTATTGTGTGGACGTGGCATCTACGACAGGAGCAACCATCACACTGACAGACAGTGTTGCGGAAGCAACCAGGGATGCTGATGTCATTTATACAGATGTATGGGTATCCATGGGTGAACCGGAAGAAGTATGGGCAGAGCGTATCAATGACCTGAAACCGTATCAGGTCAATGCCGATGCATTCAAAAATGCAAAGGACAGCGCGATCTTTATGCATTGTCTGCCGGCATTCCATGATTTAAAGACTACGATCGGAAAACAGGTTTATGAAAAGTTTGGATTATCCGAGCTGGAAGTGACCGATGAGGTATTTGAAAGTGAGCGCTCCGTTGTCTTCGATGAAGCTGAGAACCGTATGCATTCCATCAAGGCGATCATGAAGGCAACGTTATCTGACTAAGAAAAAACGTTTACATATTTTTGTGAATGGAAAGTATGATTATGAAAGCAGAAATTTTAAGACTGCTCCGTGAGACGGACGGATATGTGTCCGGTCAGGAGCTGTGCAATCAGTTTGGCGTATCCCGGACCGCTGTCTGGAAGGCAATTAATCAGCTGAAAGAGGCCGGTTATGAGATTGAGGCGGTGCAGAATAAGGGATATCATCTGGTATCTGTGCCGGACCGTATGGACGAAGTGGAGCTGGCAAGCATCCGAAAGACCGAATGGGCAGGCGCGGAAACGTATTATTTTGACAAGATTGATTCCACGAATACGAAAGCAAAAGAACTGGCAGAAGAAGGACATCCGTCCGGAACTTTTGTGGTAGCGGACCAGCAGACTGCGGGAAAAGGACGTCGCGGACGGTCATGGGATTCCCTTCCGGGAACGGGAATTTATATGACACTCATGCTCAAACCGGACATCAATCCGAACCATGCATCCATGCTGACCCTCGTGACAGCGATGGCAGTGGCAAATGCAATGCACCGGGTGACGGGAGCAGAGGCTTTGATCAAATGGCCGAATGATATTGTCATAAATGGTAAGAAGATCTGTGGTATTCTTACGGAAATGAGTGCACAGTTTGACTATATCAACCATATAGTGATCGGAATCGGAATTAATGTGCACAATGAAAGCTTCCCGGAAGAACTGCAGGATCATGCAGGTTCCCTGCTGCTGGAGTGCGGAAAACGTGTGCACCGTGCAGATCTGATTGAGACATTTCTGGAAGAATTTGAACGGCTGTATGCGATCTATCTGCAGACCGAGGATCTGTCAGCATTACAGGAAGAGTACGATCAGCTGCTGGTGAACCGTGGCCGGCAGGTGCGCGTACTGGATCCGAAGGAGCCATTTGAGGGAAAGGCTATGGGAATTACAAAAAAGGGAGAACTGATCGTAGACACCTGGGAGTCAAGAAAACTGGTGTCTTCCGGAGAAGTCTCCGTGAGAGGAATCTATGGATATGTCTAAAGAGTCAAATGAGGTAGTATTGTGCGTATCCAACGCATACCAGAAAAAATTTTATCTGAATGAGAACTTCAACGGACTTCCACAGTCCATCCGTGATGAGTTAAAAATCATGTGCGTCATTTACACCGAGGATATCGGCGGAGTATTAGAGCTGGTATATGATGAAGAGGGAAATCTGGAACTTCGCACTTCCTGCGAAGAAGGCGATTTCTGCTATGATGAGATCGGAAGCGTGCTGAAAATCAAGCAGCTGCGCAACGAAAAAAGGGAATTGCTGGAAGCACTTGAGATGTATTACAAAGTTCTGTATCTGGGCGAGGGCTTAGAGGCACTGGACGAGGAGGAAGACGAATGATATTAACCATAGATGTTGGAAATACGAATATTACCTGCGGGGTGTTTCAGGGCGATGAGATCGCCGCAAGTTTTCGTATTACGACAAAAATGCCACGGACATCGGATGAGTACGGCATGATGCTTTTGAATCTGCTGGAGCAGAACGATATTCATCCGACAGAAATTAAGGATGCCATCATCTGTTCCGTTGTGCCGAATGTGATGCATTCCCTGAGGGGCGGACTTGTCAAATATTTCCATATCACACCGATCGTGGTGGAGGCGGGCATCAAAACGGGAATCCGCATCGTGACACCGAATCCGCAGCAGATCGGAGCTGACCGTATTGTGGATGCAGTCGGGGCATATGAAATATACGGAGGTCCGGTGCTTGTCATTGATTTCGGTACCGCCACAACCTATGATTATGTGGATGAAAGCGGAGCCTTTCAGGGAGGGATCACAGCACCCGGAATCCGGATTTCGGCAAAAGCCTTGTGGGAAGATGCTGCAAAACTTCCGGAGATCGAGATCAAAAAGCCGGCATCAATTCTCGGAAAAGACACGATCACAAGTATGCAGGCAGGGCTTGTGTACGGACAGATCGGACAGACCGAATATATTATTAACCGCGTGAAAGCGGAAGTCGGACTCGAAAATATCAAAACCGTTGTAACCGGAGGACTTGGCCGCATCATTGCCAATGAGACGGATGCTGTGGATATTTACGATCCGAACCTGACGTTAAAAGGGATCAATCTTGTGTATAAAAAACAGAATCGGAAAATAAAATAGTTATGATCAGACCACTTCAGATCGGCAGTGTGACACTGCCAAACAATTTAATATTAGCTCCTATGGCAGGCGTAACCGACCTGCCATTTCGCTTGTTGTGCAAAGAGCAGGGGGCAGGGCTTTTGTGCATGGAAATGGTAAGTGCCAAAGCAATTCTTTATAAAAACCGTAATACACAGGCACTTCTGACGATTGATCCGCGGGAAAACCCGGTGTCTTTGCAGTTGTTTGGATCAGATCCGGATATTATTGCAGAGATTGCACATCAGATAGAGGATCGCCCATTTGACATTCTTGACCTGAATATGGGCTGCCCGGTGCCAAAGATTGTGAACAACGGGGAAGGCTCGGCACTCATGAAAAATCCAAAACTCGCAGGAGAGATTATTGAAAAGACGGTAAAAGCGATCAAAAAACCGGTTACGGTAAAAATCCGCAAAGGGTTTGATGACGAGCATGTCAATGCGGTGGAGATGGCAAAGATTGCGGAAGGCTCCGGTGCGGCAGCAGTTGCCGTGCATGGACGAACCAAGGAGCAGTTCTATTCTGGCAAGGCAGACTGGGACATTATCCGTCAGGTAAAAGAAGCCGTAAAGATTCCGGTCATTGGAAACGGAGATCTGCTTACGGCGGAGGATGTGATTGCCATGGAAGAACAGACCGGATGTGATGGCTTCATGATCGCAAGGGGCGCACAGGGAAATCCGTGGATTTTCCGGCAGATCCTGCATTATTTTGAAACAGGGGAGCATCTGCCGAAGCCGCCGGCATCGGAGGTGGCACAGATGATTCTGCGTCATGCCCGGATGATGCTGGAGTTTAAAGGTGAATATATCGGTATCCGTGAGATTCGCAAGCATGCGGCATGGTATACCGCCGGATATCCGCATGGAGCACGGCTGCGTGTGGCAATCAATCAGGTGGAAAATTACGAACAGCTGGAGACACTATTGATGGAGTATTTCGTCTGATGCATAGAAAGCTGTGTCGATGTTCACGGAATTGCTGTTCAGGTTGCTGGGTGGACACGGTGTGGGGCGGGCGGTAACTTCACGGATGAGCGACAGTCTGGTTTGAAGGAGAATATCTTGACAGAATGTGGACAATTCGCTATAATACCTAGGTTATTGTGGATTATTTATGCGCTTTTTTCAAAAAGCTGCATATAAAAAATATAGAATCAGGGGTAAATCAAATGGATAAGAAAAATATCTTGACCTATGAAGGTCTGAAAAAGCTCGAAGACGAACTGCAGAATCTCAAAGTTGTAAAGCGTAAGGAAGTTGCTCAGAAGATCAAAGAAGCCCGTGAGCAGGGTGACTTGTCCGAGAACGCAGAATACGATGCAGCAAAGGACGAGCAGAGAGACATCGAGGCGCGTATCGAGGAGATCGAAAAGATCTTAAAGAATGCCGAAGTCGTTGTTGAGGAAGAGGTCGATCTGGAGAAGATCAGCATCGGATGTAAGGTAAAGATTCTTGACTGTGAGTTCAACGATGAGTTAGAGTACAAGATTGTTGGTTCTACAGAGGCAAACAGCTTAAAGGGAAAGATCAGTAATGAATCACCGGTAGGCCGCGCACTGTTAGGTAAAAAAGTAGGCGATACCATTACCGTAGAGACACAGGCTGGAGAGTTATCTTACAAGGTACTCGAGATCCAGAGATCAACCGTAGATTAAGAGAGGAAATGAAAATGGCAGGACAGAATAACGGAAAGCAGGGCGGACAGCAGCAGGATGTCAACCAGCTGTTAAAGGTGCGCCGTGAAAAGCTTGCAAATCTGCAGGAAGCAGGACAGGACCCGTTCCAGATTACCAAATATGACGTAACCCATCACACATCAGATGTGAAGGATCTTTACAATGCACACGAAGAGAAGCTTTTAGCCGGCAGACCGGCAGTTAATACCGATGGTATGGACGAGGCAGCTGCAAGAGAGGCAGTCAAAGCAGATTATGAGGAGAGAAGAAGCATCATGGATGCCGATCCGGTCCACGTATCCATCGCAGGACGTATGATGTTCAAGCGCGTCATGGGAAAAGCATCTTTCGCAAACATTCAGGATCTCAAGGGAAGCATCCAGATCTATGTTGCGCGTGACGCAATCGGAGAAGATCTGTATGCAACCTTCAAGAAATCCGATATCGGAGATATCTGGGGTGTTAAGGGATACGCATTCCGCACAAAGACAGGAGAAATCTCCATCCATGCGGAGGAGATGACTCTGCTTTCCAAGTCTTTACAGATTCTTCCGGAGAAATTCCATGGACTGACCGACACGGATATGCGTTACCGTCAGAGATACATTGATCTGATCATGAATCAGGAGAGCAAGGAAGTATTTGTAAAGCGCTCCAAGATTTTAAAGGAGATCCGTAACTTCTTAGCAGACCGTGATTTCATGGAAGTAGAGACTCCGATGCTTGTTGCAAACGCAGGTGGTGCGGCAGCAAGACCGTTTGAGACACATTACAATGCATTAAATGAGGATGTAAAGCTTCGTATTTCTCTGGAACTTTACTTAAAGAGACTGATCGTTGGTGGTCTTGAGCGTGTATACGAGATCGGCCGTGTATTCCGTAACGAGGGTGTTGATACCCGCCACAATCCGGAATTTACCCTGATGGAGCTGTATCAGGCATACACTGATTACGAGGGCATGATGGAACTGACCGAATCCATGTTCCGTTACCTCGCTGAAAAAGTATGCGGATCTACCAAGATCTCTTACAACGGTGTGGAAATTGACCTTGGAAAGCCATTCGCACGTCTGACAATGAACGATGCGATCAAGAAATATACCGGAATTGATTTTGATCAGGTACCGGATGATGCAGCAGCAAAGAAACTTGCAGACGAGCATCATATTGCATACGAAGAGCGTCACAAGAAGGGTGATATCATCAACCTCTTCTTCGAGGAATACTGCGAGAAGGAACTGATCCAGCCGACCTTTATCATGGATCACCCGATCGAGATTTCTCCACTGACCAAGAAGAAACCAAGCGATCCTACCAAGGTAGAGCGTTTCGAGTTGTTCTGTAATACATGGGAGATGTGTAATGCATACTCCGAGTTAAACGATCCGATCGATCAGCGTGAGCGTTTCGCCGCACAGGATGCCAATGCCGCAGCCGGTGATGACGAGGCAGAGCACACCGATGAAGATTTCCTGAATGCACTGGAGATCGGTATGCCGCCTACAGGTGGTATCGGATACGGAATTGACCGTCTGGTAATGTTACTGACAGACAGTCAGGCAATTCGTGACGTACTGCTGTTCCCTACGATGAAGTCATTAGACAAATAAATGCCCATTTTATGCGGGTTTGCGGACTTTGAAATTGTATGGTACGACAAGAGTACGACAAAATAACCTGTCTTAAAGGGTTAAAATAAACGATTTTAAATTAAAATCGAGTCAGTTCAAGTTCATATTTTGTACTATAAGGACATTTTTCTAAAAGAAATTTTAGAGAAGTGTCCTTTTTTGCGTTATTGTCAAAAAATTATGAAGTGGAGGAAATGAACATGAATAGTACAGCGTTAGGAGCAGGAGCTGAAAAAGCCCAGGATATTATTTTTATTAGCGAAGCACATGAGAAATTCTACTATGAAAAATTGAAAGAGGTACGGTATCAGGATGTATACCACAAGGCACTTTGCTATTGTCTTGGCATTAGTGATGATACCAGAAGAAATGCGAACCGCATTTATGATTTTAAGACAGGCTGTGTAAAGACAGAATGTTTACATGAAGGCTGGCAGACCAGCGGAAGCGTGAAAGTAGTCAGAATGGCGTTTAATCTGTACTGCAACGGTACACCAAGCGTTGACGATTGCAAGGACGCAGAGGAGCAGATCAATGAGTGTAGGCAGTATACGGTGGAAGAATTGTTCTGCTGTGCCTACGCACCGTATTTTTGGCAGGCGATACAAATCCGGTATCCGGAATATGCAACCTATAACCGGAAACTGTATGCCCTGTTTGGAGGAGCAGATTGATGTTAAAAGTTCGATTGATGGGAACAAAGAATGATATTAAATGGTTTGGGAAGATTTTGCAGAGAAATCCCAAGATTGAAGTAACAGAGTTTTCAGATTTATACCCGAATAAAGGAACAAAGAAATTCCACAGGGCTTATGTGGAAGTCAGAAAAAGCAACGTAAAAGAAAATCAGTAGAAAGCAAAGGAGAATTTATCATGTGTAAAGTAATAGCAATCGCAAATCAGAAAGGTGGAGTCGGAAAGACCACTACAACAAGCAATTTAGGAATAGGACTGGCAAAACAGGGGAAAAAGGTACTTTTGATTGATGCCGATGCACAGGGCAGTCTTACCGCAAGTTTGGGGTACACAGAGCCGGACGCAATCGAGATAACATTGGCATCGGTCATGGGCAGTCTGATTAAGGACGAGGAAGTTGAGCCTATGGAGGGTATTTTACACCATGAGGAAGGAATAGACCTTATGCCGGGAAACATTGAGCTTTCCGGTCTGGAGGTTTCCCTTGTGAATGTCATGAGTCGGGAGCGTATCATGCAGGAGTACATAAGCATGGTGCGGGATTATTACGATTACATCTTAATTGACTGTATGCCTTCACTTGGAATGATTACCATAAATGCCTTTGCCTGTGCCGACAGTATTTTGATACCTGTGCAGGCAGCATATCTGCCCGTTAAAGGTTTACAGCAGCTTATCAAGACCATTGGCAAGGTAAAGCGTCAGATTAACCCGAAACTGGAGATAGAGGGCATTTTATTGACGATGGTTGACAGCAGGACGAATTATGCAAGGGACATCAGCGCCATGCTGAAGGAAGCCTATGGAAGCCGGGTAAAGATATTTACCAATATTATCCCGATTTCGGTAAGGGCGGCGGAGATTTCTGCGGAAGGTGTCAGCATTTATAAGCATGATCCAAAGGGAAAGGTGGCATCTGCCTACAATTCTTTGACAGAGGAGGTGCTTGCAAATGAGCAGTAATACAAAGACAGGAAGCGCATCTAAAATCAAAATGGAGAGTTTTGATGATTTATTCGGTGGAAGCAGCGCACAGGAAATAGGGGCAGAGCAAATCATCAATGCCCCGTTAGCAGACCTTCATGAGTTCAAAGACCACCCATTTAAGGTTTTGGATGATGAAAAGATGGAGGAAACAACGGAGAGTATCAGACTTTACGGGGTACTTGTTCCGGGAATTGCAAGACCGAGAGCTGGCGGCGGCTATGAGCTGATCGCCGGGCACCGTAGGAAGCATGGCTCAGAAAGAGCCGGGAAAACGGAAATGCCGATTATTGTCCGCAATTATTCCGATGATGAAGCAACCATTATCATGGTCGACTCCAATATTCAGAGAGAGGACATTTTGCCGAGTGAAAAGGCAAAAGCCTACAAGATGAAATATGAAGCTATGAAACATCAGGGAAAGAAATCGGGCAAGAAAACCCTTGATGAAGTTGGGGAAGCTGCTGGAGAGAATGCGAAAAAGGTACAGCGTTATATCTGGCTTTCAAGGCTTTCCGATGAGCTTCTTGAAATGGTGGATACCAAGAAATTAGGGTTTTCACAGGGCGTGGACATATCCTTTCTGTCAGAGGAAGCACAGCAGTGGGTAGAGGTCATTATAGAAGAACGGGGCTGTAATGTCAGCACCGTACAATCCGGCAAGCTAAAGGAATATGGCAAAAGCGGAGAGCTTACGCTTGCAATGGTGCGGCTGATTTTGACGGAAGAAAAGCCAAAGGAACGCAAGGTTACATTGAAAGCGGACAAGATAGGCAAATATTTTTCAGACAGCTATTCCAATGAGGAGATTGAAAATGTCATCATTTCACTTCTTGATAAATGGAGAGAGGAAGGGGCTGTTTGAGCATGGGATATTTGACAAGCGGAAACGAGATTGTTGACGCAATGGGTTCTATACATATCTCCGGAAACATTATCCCGGCTATCTGGTACAAAACAATCACAAAGGAGAATGGGAAACCATATCTCCTTGCGATTGTTATTTTGGCGGATATTGTCTATTGGTATCGTCCTTCTGAGGTACGGGATCAGGGAACCGGGCATATTCTTGGATGGAAAAAGAAGTTTTCAGAGGATATTCTAAGACAGAGCTATCAGTATTATGCGGATTTGTTTGGAGAATCTAAGAAAACAGTAAAGACCGCAATGGATAAATTGGAACAGTTGCAGGTAATCAGGAGAGAGTTCCGGACAGTCAGTTACGGAGACGGACTTGTATGCAATAATGTGATGTATGTGGAATTAAAGCCGGATATGCTTTACCGACTGACATTTCCAGAGGAAATTCCTGCTATGAATGGGGAGAACAATTCATATGCAGATGTATCCGATGTCAAAATGGGAGGGAGACTCCCTACAAAATCGGATACCCCTATGGAAATTTTGGGAGGGAGGGGTATCCCAGACGGGACACAGGTATCTACGAAATGGGATACAGGTCATGACGAAACGGATAACACCCTCTCTCCGGAACCGGATACAGGTCTATCCCAAAATGGAGAGACAGATTCATATACTACTGCAAATATTACTGACGGAGAATCTTATCATATCAATCAAGCTGCCAGTGAAGCAGAAAAAACGATTGATGCGATGGAGGATGTCAACGCATACATTGAAATCATCAAGGAGAACATTGAATACGATCACTACATGAAATACAGTGATTGGCAGGACAGGGAGCTTTATGATGAGCTTTTTGAGATTATCTGTGAAGTGGTCTGTGTAAAGCACAAGACGGTAAGGATAGGCGGGGATGATTACCCTTATGAGCTGGTAAAGTCAAAGTTCCTGAAACTGAACAGTTCACACTTGAATTATGTCATTGGCTGCATGAAGAATACCACAACCAAGATTACAAACATCAAGGCGTATATGGTGACAACGCTCTATAATGCGCCAAGCACAATAAATCATTACTACCAACAGGAGGTACAGCACGATATGTATGGAGGTGGATGGCATGAAAAGGGTATTGTTTAAGGTCATTGTTCCGGTAGTGTTCATTGCGGTATGGATGCTGACCTGTTATCCGGTATGCAATAAAGCAGAAGGCTTTGACTGGTTTTTATATTGGATTATTGCAGGGTGTCCGTTTGGTATCCGCCGGATGTGCCTGTGGCTGATACCGAAGAATTTCGGCATCAGTGGGAGCATTGGTGTTCTTGCTCTGAATTGTATCATAGGCGGTTTAATCGGCGGTGTAGTGCTGATTTTCAAGATAATTGGCATTGCAGGAGAGCTTATCAGTATTGTAACAGGACACTTCTGGACGAAAAGTCCAAAAGTGGAAATATAGAACTTCTGGACATTTTGTCCAAAGGTGGAGCAGTCAAAACATGGCTGCTCTTTTATTGTTAGAAGGAAGGAGTGCAAAAAGATATATGGAGTCAATGAGAGATGTGGATAGGGTAATGGAACGGGAGATTAAAAAAGGAAGTACACCCTTACAGTTTGAACAGTTAGGCTTTGGCGATTACAGCTACAATGAAATTACTTCAAAGGAGAAGTTGTTGCAGGTGCTTTCTTATCTGTTGCGAATCGGTGAGTATGAACCATTCGCCGGAAAAACCATAGGGAACAATGTTTACATGGATATGCGAGGGAAAAAAGCTGTTTTTAAGAGAACCAGACTGACCTATGAGAGAAATAATATTTTTGCAACAATCAAGCGACTGGCAAAAAAATATAAGCCGGACTATGAGGGGAAGGTGTATCTGGAAACAGTAAGATGTTTCTTTACCATATCTGCGGAAGAATTGGAAAAGTGCCGATATAATTATAAAGGTAAGGATACCTATGCCTTTGTGATGTCTGATAGATATATCATGGCTTTATATACATACTGCCTGTCCGCAAGAAAAGCGGTGGCTTTGGAAAATATAGAGCTGGAGGGACTTTCGGATGCGGAGCTTTCTATGGTAAAATTAGAGAGTGTTAGGGAAGTGTTATTCCAGGCATTGTTACTTGATAATGTTAAATTTGAAGATAAGAAAATATACGCAGATTTTTGTGGTATATATTTGTTATAACTGAAGGATAAATTGCTGGAGGAAATGGGGATGCAAGAAGGACAAATAAATGATATTACGCCAGAAAGTGTTTTGGAGGAAATGAAAGAAAAGGGAGTGATCGATGAGGAAATATATAAGGAGATGCAATTTAGATTTGAGGATATAGAAGATATCCATAAGCTAAATTATTATCAAGTATACGATAAAGCATATAAAAATAATAGGGTTCAGAAATGTATCGAGGTGCTTTTGGAAATAGCAAAGAAAGAACCAAATACATTGAAAAAGGGAATGCTCTTATCAAATTGTTTAAAGAATCCTATGGGTATGAAATATAGTGAGCAAGAGTATAAGAAAACAATGTGTATTTTAATGGAAACCATAAAAGCAGCCAAAGAACAGAAATATCCTGAAAAAGCTGTAAAAACATTGAGAGAAATGGCGTTATATACACATTCCTTATTTCATAATAACCAGACCAATACAAAAAGATTACAAGACAATAAGTTTTCTCAGTTTTCATTGTCAAAGCAGTTAAGAATGATTTGTATTTTCATTCAAGATCAAAGTAGAATGATGAGACAGGAATTGTTTGGAAAAAGAACAAATAAGTCTTTTATAACAGGAATGGAAATCAATGTAGCGAATGTTAAAGTTAATTATGCTCCTAGCCAGAAGGTGTCTTTTGCAGACAATTACGAAGGAATGTTGGAATATTTTAACACGCTGGTACATTATTTGTATGTTGTAAAAAAGAAAGAGCTGAAAAACAATGACATTGAAACTCATGGTAATATACATCCGTTCAATTTACCAGAATTTGAAGAAATAACATATATTGCTCAACAGAGAAGAATGTATGAGTTGTTAGAGGAAAAATTTAGGTATTCTGATTGGAAAATAGATGTCGGTAGAAATGAAGCAGGACAAAATGTATATTTTTTTGCGCCAGAGAATAAGGACAGGTATAAAGCGCATTTAACAGGTTCAATACGAAGGGAATATCAGTTTAAAGCAGATGTTACAAGATTTACAGATGTTGGAAAAGTAGAACGTGCTATGAAAATGATTGAAACGCTGGCAAAGCAAATTAATCTGGATAGAGTAGAAGATTTTCATGCAAAAAAAGAGGATTTTGAACAGGCAAAAGAGCAGGTTAATACTATGGTATCTGTTTATAAATCACTTACAAAAGAGTATTATTTTGTATGCAGATTTCAAGAATTAACAGTTGAAGATATTATAAAAATGTATACTTTTTTATATACATACAGTCAAATATATATTACAGCGGTAGGGAAAAGTTTCAATGAAGCAGATTATTCATGCTATAAATATTTAGTTCCAGTAATACATATTAATTACTTGGTAGATGAGTTCTCATCTTTATACAATATAAAAAAAGAAAAATCAGAGAGAATATTGAATTGCTTTATATATGATGAAAAGTTGAAAGGAGACTCAGAAGATATATTTTCTAAACCGCTTTTGAAAGTTAATAATGATGAAATTTTATTCTGTGAATCTTTAATTGAGCAGATGAATATCGAAAGATGTGTAGAAAAAATATTACAAAAATATGATGTAGACTTAAAACCAGTAGGTAAGCAGTTTGAGAATAAACTAATTAACAGGTTAAAAGATATAGAGGGAATAAATGTAAATACCAATCCAATCCAGTTCCAAGCTTATGATGGAAAAGATGTAGAATTTGATTTTTTGGGAACATTAGAAGATTGTCTACTTCTATTCGAGTTTAAATCGGTTTTAATACCTTATGACGAATCTGAAGTATATAAAAGAGAAAAAATGATTAAAGAGGGTATAGAACAGGTAAAAAGAAGATGTGCAATCATAAAAAATGATTGGGATAAAATAAGGTGTCTAGCAAATATAGATTTACCAGAAGTACCGTATCCAGAAGAAAAGATAATCAAACTTGTTTGTACTAATATCTATGATTTTACAACACTTAAAATAGAAGGTATCCGAATAACAGATGAATCCACTTTATTAAAATATTTTACTAATCCATTTGTAGGTGTTTATTCTAAAGGGAAAGAGGTAACGGAGGTAATAGGAGCAGAGTATAGTGGCTCAGTTGTCAAGACAAAAATCTGAGATTTTTATAATGAACTGATATGGTTGATAAGTTACAGGGAACACT
>PPYF01437915.1_pt1 | contig 44454 bp, 39 predicted proteins | sample 1559871 | NCBI WGS metagenome assembly PPYF01 (sample SAMN08240021, study PRJNA423297) | Human gut metagenome, whole genome shotgun sequencing project.
GGATTGTTTCAACAGGTGCTATATTTCAAAGATTTCTTTTGTTCTCTCTGACATCTTATCGTCCAGCATCTTTCTGCTACATTTCATAACCATGATCAAACAAAAACACTGAATGAGCATTATTATCTAAACTTATTATGTACACTTATTGCTTATTTCGACCATCCAATTTTCAAGAGCATATTGTTCTTTTTCTATTATAATATATTTATTGTATCAGAACAAGCGTTTTTGTGATTTTTTATGAATTTGAGCAGACATGCTCGAATGTGCAATTCATCCCATCACCTATAGAAGGCCACTGAAAAAGTCCTTTTTTCGTATAAATCAACACAAAATAAAGTGCATCAGTCAATATTAAGGTACTATATATAGTATGCAAAAACAGTTTTTCAGTGGCGTCCCTATAGAGGTGAGGGAATTCTTGCTACGGTTGTTAAATACCAAAAAAGCGATTCACAGACCATATATGGGAGAAAAATCTGTGAGCCGCCTTTTCTTTTTCATCTTAGAGATGTTTATCTTTTTTTATTTTTGAAACAATAAAGGAGAAATTTTTATCATCGTCCGTACCAAAGTTTTCATGTTCTTTTTTCCTCATGGTACGGTTTTTAATTTTGTAAGACTGAAATGCATTATTTATTTCAGCCCAGAATGTTTTTAAGGAGACTCCCTTTGCCTTATCATATTTAGATGGATATAAAACATATAGCAGAAGGGTTAGAAGTACGCCAAAGCCTGTGTCCAGGATACGCGCGATTGTGTATAGTAAAACCCTTTCCTTTCCGACAGTAAACATAACAACAAAGTAAATCACAATTCCGGGCTGAATTGCAGAGTCTGCGCCCAGTGCGAAGTTGCACCAGAGTACAAGACAAACCCCTGCAACAAGCCATACCCAGCCAGGTATTCCAAAGGGCTGACTGATATACAGCTTATAAAAAGGGATCACCAGAAGACCACCAACCAAAGTCCCTATCACACGGTTAATCCCATTATGAAAACCTTCTTCAAACTGGCTTCCCACCCCATATACTGCACCAATCAATGCAAAGCAGGGATTTCGTCCTTCCAAAGGATATTCATAAATAATAGAAGTAATTAATACTACCAGAGCAGTACGCCACATACGTTCTGTAAGACGTGGTGATTTAAAGTTTTTCAGAGGCGTCAGCTTCCACTTATTTTTCACTTCTGCTCTGTCCAGCATTTCCTGTGGTCCCATAATGTTAATTACAAAGTCTTATGGCAGGTACGTGCAATTACATCAAGCTGCTGTTTCTTTGTTAAGGAGATAAATTTCACAGCATAACCGGAAACACGGATAGTAAAGTTCTGATATTCCTCTTTTTCCGGGTGCTCCATTGCATCGATCAGCTTTTCTGTACCAAATACATTTACATTCAGATGATGGGCATCCTGTGTAAAATATCCGTCAAGAATCTGAACCAGGTTATTCTTGCGTTCCTCGGTTTCATGTCCAAGTGCATCCGGATTAATGGTCTGGGTATTGGAAATTCCATCCAGTGCCCAATGATACGGAATCTTTGCAACAGAGTTCAGGGAAGCCAGGAGTCCGTTCTGCTCTGCACCATAAGATGGTGACGCACCTGGGGCAAATGAGGTGTATGCTTTACGGCCATCCGGTGTGGCACCTGTAGCTTCACCATAAACTACGTTAGAAGTAATTGTCAGGATAGAAGTACTTGGCTTGGAATCACGGTAAGTGTGACGGCGACGAATCTTGTCAAAGAAAGTACGCAGCAGCCAGGTTGCGATCTCGTCTGCACGAGGATCGTCGTTACCATAGCGCGGGAAGTCACCCTCGATTTCAAAATCTTTTGTAATACCTTCTTCATCACGGATGATCTTCACTTTCGCATACTTAATTGCACTAAGTGAATCAACAACATGTGAAAATCCGGCAATTCCAGTTGCAAAGGAGCGCTCACAATCATTATTGATCAGAGCCATCTCTGCAGCCTCGTAGTAATATTTGTCATGCATGTAATGGATCAGGTTCAGCACATTTACATAGATGTCTGCCAGCCAGTCCATCCACCAGTCAAATTTCTCGATCACCTCGTCATAATCTGCATATTCAGAAGTAATGCGCTGCATGGCAGGTCCGCACTGGATCCTGTGTTTCTCATCAAAACCACCGTTAAATGCATAGAGCAGAGTCTTGGCAAGGTTTGCACGTGCACCGAACAGCTGGATTTCTTTTCCTGTTTTTGTTGCAGAAACACAGCAGCAGATAGAGTAATCATCTCCCCACTCCGGCTTCATAACTTCATCATTCTCATACTGGATAGAGCTGGTGTCGATGGAAATCTTGGCTGCATATTTCTTGAATGCAGTCGGAAGATTTGGACTGTAAAGTACAGTCAGATTCGGCTCCGGGCTTGGTCCCATGTTTTCCAGGGTATGAAGGAAACGATAGTCAGTCTTTGTAACCATGTGTCTGCCATCCAGACTTGTACCGCCTACTTCCAGAGTAACCCAGGTAGGGTCTCCAGAGAATAACTGATTGTATTCCGGAATACGGGCAAATTTTACCAGACGGAATTTCATGGTCATATGATCGATCAGCTCCTGCGCCTCAGACTCGGTAAGAGTACCATTCTGCAGGTCACGTTGAATATAAATGTCAAGAAATGTAGAAATACGTCCAACACTCATTGCTGCACCATTCTGAGTCTTAACAGCAGCCAAATATCCAAAATACAGCCACTGAACTGCCTCTTTTGCATTTCTTGCCGGCTTGGAGATATCATATCCATAAGCCTTTGCCATTTCTTTCATTCCGTTAAGAGCTTTCAGCTGCTGGCTGATTTCCTCACGCATGCGGATTACATCATCATACATGTTTCCGCAGCCAGCCCGGTAATGAGCCACTTTTTTCGCCTCAATAAGGCGGTCGATTCCATAAAGGGCAACACGACGGTAGTCACCAACAATACGTCCACGGCCATAAGTATCCGGCAGACCTGTAACAACATGTGTTTTTCTGGCAAGACGCATCTCAGGAGTATAGGCACCAAAAACAGCATCATTGTGAGTAGTTACATAGGTTGTAAAGATCTTCTTCAGTTCCGGATTGATCTCATATCCGTAAGTCTCTGCTGCCTGAACTGCCATACGGATACCGCCATAAGGCATAAATGCACGTTTCAATGGTTTATCTGTCTGCAGACCTACGATCTGCTCCAGTTCCTTCATGTCCTCACTGATGTAACCGGCACCATATGCGGTAAGACCAGAAACGACTTCTGTCTCACATTCCAGAACGCCACCTTTTTCACGTTCTTCCTTCTGAAGCTTCTGAACATGGTTCCATAACTTCTGTGTTCGGTCTGTAGGATCAGTCAGGAATGCTTCGTCTCCATCATATGGAGTGTAGTTTTTCTGGATAAAATCGCGGACATTGATCTCTTCCTGCCAGATTTCACCGCGAAATCCATCCCATGCTCCGTTGCTGTCAAATTTTCCAGGAGTTGTCATAGGCATTGTTTGGATCCTCCTTATTTAATGAACTTAACTTCCGGATAAATAGCTTGCTTAGCGGCTTCTTTTCTCTCATTGAAGATAACCTTGTTTTCTTCAAACAGGTTGCGGCCCTGTGCATCGATAGATACGATCAGTGGACCAAATTCTTTTACCTTGTTGCACCATAAGGTCTCAGGCATTCCAAGCTCATCCCAGTGATGTTCTACGATCTTCTCAACCTCTGTTGCAGCTACTACTGCACAGCCAGCCGGGAATACACAGTGGATCGCACCAAATTCTTTGCATGCACGCTCTGTATTCGGTCCCATTCCGCCTTTTCCAACGATTACTCTTACACCTGTAAGCTTAGTAAATTCATACTCAAATTTCTCCATACGCATGGAGGTTGTCGGTCCAACGGAAACCATTTCATAGTCATCTTCTGTTCCCTCAATTTTACGAACGATTGGGCCAGCGTGGAAAATTGCTTTGTCCTTGATATCATATGGAAGTTCTCTTCCATACTCAACCAGACGGCGATGTGCCACATCACGGCAGGTCATCAGCTCTCCGTCCAGCCATACAATATCACCGATTTTGATGTCAGCCAGGTCTTCTTCACTGATTGGTGTAATAAGAACTTTTTTATCTCCTCTGATTTCGATCATGTTTTTTCCCTCCGATTATGCGTTGAATTTCCATGTGGAATGTGTATCACAGGTTACTGTAAGGTCAGAATTTACGGTCAGGTGACCACGGCGGTGTGACCAGCAGCCTACATTTACTGCTACACCGATTGTAGACGGATGACGGGCTGTATTCTCGATATTAACACCCATTACAGAATATTTTCCGCCCATTCCCTGCGGTCCAAGGCCGATTGCATTGATTCCGTCTTCCAGAAGCTTCTCCATTTTTGCTGCATTTGCATTGTCATTGTGAGAACCGATCGGACGCATAAGTGCTTTCTTGGAGTTGAGGGCTGCTGTCTCTACAGATGTTCCTACACCTACACCCACAAGAAGCGGAGGACAAGCATTCAGTCCGTAAGTTGTCATCTGATCAAGAACAAAATCGGTAACGCCTTCATATCCTGCACCTGGCATAAGTACCATTGCTTTTCCCGGAAGAGTACATCCGCCTCCTGCCATGTATGCGTAAATCTCACATTTATCACTGTTTGGAACGATGTCCCACCATACAGTCGGAGTTCCTTTTCCAACGTTTTTCTTGGTGTTGTACTCGTCGAAAGTTTCTACAGAGTTATGTCTTAATGGTGCTGCAAAAGTAGCCTGTACAACAGCTTCTTTCAAAAGGGCTTCCAGCTCGTTGATGTACGGGAAATTAGTTCCGCATTTCAGCCAGAACTGAAGAACTCCTGTGTCCTGGCAGCTTGGGCGGTTCAGTTCTACAGCCAGTCCCTGGTTCTTAGTCATTGTCTCATAAAGTACTTTTGGAAGTGCTGCGCTTTCCTGAGAACCAAGCTCTTCCAGTTTTGTTACTACGTCGTCCGGTAATTTTTTTCCAATATGGGCAACAAAATCTGCTACCATGTCTGTTAATACTTTAACTCCATTTTCCTTAGTCATGATTTACCTCCTGATCATTCAATGGTTTAGGGTTGTTTGGCTTTTAATTTTGGGTTATTTATCTAAAGCAGCATGTTTTCTGCTTTATTTCTATTGATACATTTACATTAAGCGGAAAATCTTCCGTCTCATATGGTTTATCCTCTCACGGATAGAACGGGAACAGAACAGGCAAAAGGATCATACAGATCACGAAGGATACCAGAATCAACGGTAAACCTGATTTCACGTAATCCTTGAATTTATATCCTCCAAGTCCTACTACCATAGTGTTTGCAGGCATTCCAATCGGTGTTGCATATGCACAGGAGCCTGCGATAACAGTTGCGATAACAACAGCTCTCGGATCCGCACCAAGGTTGTTTGCCAGAGAAACTGCAATTGGGATCATCAGTGCGGTTGTGGCCGTGTTTGACATGAAGTTTGTCAGTGCACAGGTTACAATGAATATTACCAGAAGAAGCACGATCGGGTTCGGGTCTGCACCCAGAAGTCCTACGATCTTATCTGCTATCAGTTCACCGGCACCTGTTGTATCCAGGGCTTTGGCAAGTGTAAGAGATCCTCCAAAAAGGAATACTACTTTCAGATCAATGGAAGCCAGTGCTTCTTTTTCTGAAAGAACTCCAACCAGCACCAGAATGATTGCTCCGATGCATGCAGAAATCTCAATGCTGACTCCGATCTGTTTCTCAAAAATCATTGCAAGAATCACAAGTATCAGAACTACCAGTGAAACAGTCTGTTTCCATTTCGGTACATCACTGAAATCTTTCTGTTTTTCAACAGTTGCCCCTACAGCCCCTTTTCCATCCGGAAGAAATCTGTATCCAATGAAAACGAAGTAGATAATTCCTACCAGAAGCATCGGGACTCCCACCGGTGCATACATGAAAAAGCTTGTGAAAAGCCCCATTTCCTGAAGTGCGTTTACACCCATCAGGTTTCCGGGTGCACCGATGATGGAAAGATTCCCGCCAAGCGCTGCTGCAAATACCAGTGGCATCAAAAGGCGGCTTCTTGAATAGCCGGATTCATCAGCGATTCCACAGACTACAGGGATCAGCACTGCTGCTGTACCTGTGTTTGATAAGAATCCGGACATCACACCTACGATTACCATGATTGCAATAATCAATGTTCTTTCTGTTCTGGCAAATCTGGTGACCAGACCTCCGATTTTATTTGCCATTCCTGTTTCAAATAGTGCCTGACCTACTACAAACATGCCGACACAAAGGATTACGTTACTGTTTACATACTGTGAAAACGTTGTAGATACATCCACTACTCCGGTGAGTGTCAATCCGATTGCACAGATCGAAGCTGTAAGCCCAAGTGGTATCTTTTCGAGGATGAAACTAATGATCGTAAACACAAGAAATAACAGTGTGATTGTTTGTTGAGACATTTTATTGATCTCCTTTCACTTTTTTCTGTGATTTCATTTTTTATTTTGCTCTTCGCTTTTGTCTTACTTATCCGTCTTTTTTTTATTAATCTCTCTTGAAAGGTACCGGCCGTGCACGTTTCCTTTGATGAGTTTATTATAAATCATGCACGTATAAAAAAACAAATTAATGGATTGCATATCCCCATAAAAAAAATTTATAATCATGATTTTAGCGGATTTTTTTTGTGCAATTTTACTGTAAGACAAAAGAAAGCGGAAATAAATATGGAAATTATGATAGGTATGTGGTATTTTTATTTGAAGATAGCTTAAAGCAGTTCCAGAAAATACTGCAATTGCTATAGAAATGACATATAGAACGAACTTAGAGGTATTTACTTATGACACTTAACCAACTCCGTTACTTTTGCACAGCAAGCCGCTGCCACAGTATCACCAAGGCAGCCGAGGAATTATACGTTACTCAGCCCACTGTGTCCGTTGCTATCCGCGACCTGGAAATTGAATTCGGCATCAGCCTTTTCTATAGGAAGGGAAACCGACTGATTCTTACCGAAGAAGGCGAAGAGCTTTATAACAAAGCTACCTACATTCTTCAGTACTGCACCGAGCTTCAGGCAGATTACTCCAGTATGGCGAGAGTAAAGCCCCCTCTTCGTATCGGAATTCCGCCTATGCTGAGCACCGTCTTTTTTCCTGAGCTTCTCATCGCATTTCATGACCAATATCCGGAAATCGCTGTTGTTCTGGAGGAATATGGCTCTGTCCGTGCCTGCAATCTGGTACAGGACGACACTCTGGATCTGGCTCTGGTAAATATGGAACAGTATAATATTGATAAGTTTAACAAGGCTCTCCTTGCCAACGACCAGGTTGTTTTTTGTGTAAGTGATGACCACCGACTGGCAGACAAAGAAGTGGTTACCACAAAAGAAATGTCTAAAGAATCTTTAATCTTTTTCAATGCTGATTCCGTACAGAACCAGTTGTTGAAAACACGTTTCGAAATGGACGGTTACATTCCGGATATCGTCATGCGCAGCAGCCAGATTTATACGATTTTGCAGCTAGTAAAGACCTGTAAATATGGAAGTTTTCTCTATTCCAGCATGACCGACAGATTTGCCTCTTCCGGCATAAAAGGAATTCCCCTCAGTCCACCCATCCGCATAAAGATCGGAATGATATGGAAAAAGGGGAAATATATCAGTGACAATATGCAGAAATTCCTGAACTTCACCAGGATGTACTACCGAGAACATCCGCTGATTCAGAAGTTCTGATTTGTACGCCACTAAGCTGAAAAAAGCAACTTACTACAAGTACATTGTAAAGGCTTACAAGATGGTGGATGGAAAGAAAGTAATCACAGGTACCTCCGTAGCAGTACATTCAATAACTAAGGATGGAAAATACGGCGTAGCCAAAGCTGTTTCCATTATAAAGATTGGAAATAAGAAGAATGATACAGAAGTAACCTTAAAGAAAGGTAAAACTGCTCAGATTACAGCTATAGAAATAAAGAAAGACAAAAAAATCAAACACCACAGAAATCTCTACTATGAAAGCAGTAATACAAAAGTAGTAACTGTGACATCTGATGGTGTAATCAAAGCTATGAGAAAAGGAAACTGTAAGATATGGGTATATGCACAGAATGGTGTATATAAAGTGATTACAGTTACAGTAAAATAATTTTTATGTGCGCATCAGTTTTACGGCTGATGCGCATATTTTTATGACCACATGAGGTCCTGCATATTGGAGTCAGACTCCACGAAATACCGATATGTTCAAACACACTCCAAAAGATAGTCAAATGAATAGTTTGATATCAGAAATCCATTGCAAATTGTCCAGAGATACCATAACGATTGAACTCCGAAAAATATATATAAAAATTTTATATATGTATTGACATTGTGGTAGCATCGAAGTATAGTATATATAAAATTTATATATATAAATATTTTACATATATACCAGGAGGTGATTCAATGTATTTTCCGGTATCAGCATTATTGATTGAATATATGATACTGTCAGTGGTAGAAAGCAGGGATTCTTATGGCTATGAGATCAGTCAGACAGTGAAGAAGGCTGCTGACATTAAAGAATCTACGCTCTATCCCATATTGAAGAAGTTACAAAGTGCAGGATATCTGACTACCTATTCGCAGGAGTATCAGGGAAGAAAGAGAAAATACTATTCCCTTACAGAAGAAGGCAAGGCACAGATTGCATATCTGAGCAATGAATGGCAAATCTACAAAGACACTGTAGATGGGATTATTGAAGGGAGGATAAGAGGTTGAGCAGAGAGGAATATTTAAACCAGCTGCATAAATATCTGCGGAAGCTTCCGAGACAGGACTATGAAGATGCAATGGAATATTTTACCGAGTATTTTCAGGAGACAGATGAGGAAGGAGCAGAAGAACTGATGAAAGAACTTGGTACGCCGAAGGAGGCTGCCAGAGAACTGATGGCGAATCTTCTGAATAAGAAAATAGAAGATCATCAGAATTATGAAACAGATGGACAGACCAGAGCAGAACAGAAAGGTTCCGGAAAACATGTGGTATGGATAGCGCTATTGGTATTATTTGCTGCACCGGTAGGAGCTCCGCTTCTGGCAGCATTTGCTGCAGTCGTTCTTGCATTAGTTGTGTGTGTATTTGTAATTTTGTTATGTGTAGTTTTATGTCTGATGCTTATTGGCGGGAAAATCCTTATCCGCGGTATACTGGCAGTTCCGTTTTCTATGAGCGGTTTTGCAATGCTTACAGGAAGTGGGCTGTTGGCTGTTGGCGCTGGCATCCTTGGTGTACTGTTGTGCGTATATCTATGTAAATGGAGCAGCATGCTGATTGCGAAGCTGGTACGCCGGATCACAGGCAGAAAGAGAGAGAGGTTAGAACGATGAAAAGATGGGCAAAGGCATGGCTTGCAGTAGGAGTCGGATGCTGTGTATGTGGTGCAGCTTTGACGGGCATCGGTGTTGCGAGCGGTGGAAGTAAATATGTGAAATCAGCAGATTTAAACAAAATGGATGGAGCTGCAAAAAAAAGCGATAATGAGATGGTTCTTGAGAAAACAAAGCTTGATGATTTCGACTCAGCAGACATCTCCATGACAGATATGAATCTGCAAGTAGTCAATTCAGATGATCAGTACTGTTATATTTCTTATCGGGCATCCGATCAGAAAAAGGATCCGATCAGTTATCAGGTAAAGGATGGTAAATTAAGGATTCAGGAAAATAACAATGATGGGAAGACTTATTATCATGTTGATATCGGATTTTTGTCGGGTCTTTTGGGTGAAGGAACACTTACTACAGATGAAAATGTGGTAACAATTTACGTGCCGGAAGGTCAGAAATGGAAGCTTGCAGATATTAAATCGGATATGAGCAATATATTGCTGAACGGATGCGAAATCGAAAATGGAGCCGTTCAGACGGATTCAGGAGATGTATTTTTTAAAAATTGCGATTTCAATAATCTGAAAGTGAAAACGGATATGGGTAATCTTTGTTTTATTGGTAAAGAAGACGTGATGCGCACATGGAACATACAGATGAATACTGATATGGGAGATATCAATGTAGATGATGCGCTGACCGGTAAGATGGTGGAAGACCAGGATGACTGTGATATTTCTTACACACAAAAAGGAACGGGCGGAAATCTGGTGGTCCAGACTGACAGTGGAAATATAAGGCTGAAGTGCAGATAACGTTACTGTTTACTTCATTCTCAACAACAGAGCCTTTCCCTGAAATTTTCCGATTGACATTCAAAAAGGAATGCTGAATGATTTTTCAAACACGCTCTAATACGCTCATTCTTTTTGACTGAAAATTTCTATCTAATCATAAAATATAAATAAACATATCAGGGTCAGAAGTTTCCAAAATCTCATCGTATAAACACGAATAATCTAAGAATCTTCTGACCCTGATATTTATTTTATTTGCGTTCTACAATATGATAGTAAGAACGCGCCGTCATAAGATAAATCAACCCATACACAACAGCAAAGATCAATACTGTTCCCGCCGTACATCCAATAAACAGCTTCGTATTTGTCATTCCAAAGAGCAGGAGCATTCTTCGTATCATTGGAAATGCCATGGTAATATGAAGCATTGCCATTAACAGCGGGAGGAAAAATACCATCAGAATCTGTCTGCGGACAGAACTTCTGACCTCCCGGCGGCTTAATCCAACCTTCTGCATGATCTCAAATCGTTTCTGATCTTCATATCCTTCAGAAATCTGTTTATAATAAATAATCATAGCTGTTCCCATAAGGAAAAGAGAACCGAGAAAGATTCCGATAAACAAAAGAGAACCATTATCCGCATAATAGGACTCATATTCCTGCTGGCGGATTCCGGAAGTTATCCATGAGTTTTCTGACAAGCCTCCGTTTTTCTTCAAGTCTTTAACAACCTCCATTACCGGGGTTCCAAAATCAATCTTATCTGTCTCCGAACCGGTAATATCCAGACCAAGATGAAGTGTCAGATCCTCTCCCGCAGGAGCAGAAGAAACGCCTTTATACATTTCTGTACGCATCTCATCAAATTTCTTAAAATCTTCATCTGTAACAACCAGCACTGCATTATCACTGACTGCATCTTCGCCACAGGTCAGGGGATTCTTATCCAGCCATTTTTTCACTGTAAATTCTGTCTCATCAACAGTAACTGAATCTTTCTGCACAGCTGAAGGATACCATGCAAAAATTTCACCATCATTAAGATTTGCAGAAATTCCTGTAAGTCTTTCATATTCTGCCTGATCCAAAAGAGAAAGTACCAGTACCGAATCAGAATTTCGAATAGTATTTGCTGGTTTTATCAGAATCTGATCACCGTTTTTGCTACATACGATATCCAGATAGATTTCCTCCACAGACTTTTCTACCGGAACTTTATTATCCGCAATAGCTTTTTCAAAAGCCTCTATTGCGGTCTGACATTCTTCTTCGCTTATGCTGGTAACAGACATATCAACATCATACGGATAGCGATTCAGCATAATATCATTCATTCCGAAATAAATGGAAACTGTCATGGCAATCATAAGCAGAACACCTGTACTTAGTATACAGATACTTGCCAGACCGATTGCGTTCTGCTTCATTCGATAAAGCATTCCCGATATGCTGATAAAATTTCCAGTCCTGTAATAAAAACTCTTTCTGCGTCGGAGAAACTTCAGAATCACAATACTTCCTGCGGTAAAAAGCAGATAAGTCCCTGCCATAACAAGAATAACAGCAAGAAGAAATATCGTAATTGCCTTGATTGGAGATTCAGTCGTAACCGCAAGGTAATAACCTGCGCCAAGGCAAATAAAACCAATCAATGCCATAAGCCATTTTACTACCGGTTCTTTTTCTCCGGTATTATTACCGCGAAGTAATTCTACCGGACGACTTAAATGAATTTTCGCAAGGTTCAGAAACAGAATCATCAAAAATATGATACCAAACATGAACAGACAGGTAAAAATCCCCTTTACTGAAATATAAAATCCGAGCACTGAAGGGATATGAAGCAGCTTTAACAGCAAAAGAAGTGCCAGCTTACTTCCAATAATTCCGGCTGCAATACCGCCGGCAAGTGAACCTATTGAGGTAATGATCGTTTCAAGAAACATTACGATTCCAATGTGATTTCTTTCCAGTCCAAGAATATTATAAAGACCTATCTCTTTCTGCCTTCTCTTCATTAGAAAACTATTACTGTAGATCAGAAAAATAATACAGAAGATCTCTACGACTATCTCTCCTGTAAACACGATCATACGCACTTCATCCGCCTGACGCACTGCCTGATCCAGTGTCGGGCAGTCACGCAGAAATTCCATCATATAAATCATTGCAATACAGAAAATACAGGTGATTATGTATGGAATATATGTGCTTTTGTTGTTTCGGATATTCTGTTTTGCAAGTCTGGAAAAAATTCCCTTATGCATGCTGCTCACCACCTGTCGTAAGTATCGTAAGCGTATCCGCGATCATCTGATACATTTCCTGACGCGATTTACTGCCTTTGTATATCTGATGAAAAACTTCTCCGTCTTTGATGAAAAGAACTCTGGACGCATGGCTGGCTGCCTGTGCACTGTGTGTGACCATGAGGATTGTCTGTCCCTCTGCATTGATTTCACCAAATACGGAAAGAAGTGCTGATGCCGCCTTTGAATCAAGTGCGCCCGTCGGTTCATCCGCAAGAATCAGTTTGGGATTCGTGATCAACGCCCTTGCAACAGCAGCACGTTGTTTCTGACCACCTGAAACTTCATATGGAAATTTATCCAGAAGCTCTGTGATCTTAAGAGCCTGCGCAATCGGACGGATTTTCTGTTCCATCTCACGATAATCTTCTCCTGTAAGAACAAGTGGAAGATAAATATTATCTCTCAGGCTGAAGGTATCCAGCAGATTAAAATCCTGAAAAACAAATCCAAGATTTTTCCTTCGGAATGCTGATATTTCTTTTTCTGTAAGGTATACGATATTTTTCCTTCCAGAAGAACCTCTCCGGATGTCGGACGATCCAGAGACGCAAGAATATTCAGCAAGGTTGTCTTACCGGAACCAGATTCCCCCATAATCGCGACAAACTCACCTTCCTCTACAGAAAATGTAACATTTGAAAGCGCCTGTACCTTGTTTCCCCCGAAACGTGTACTGTATATTTTTTTGATATTTGTAACTTCAAGCAAAGCCATAAATGGGGCTCCTTTCTTTTAATTGATACCGTAAGTATAAGGATTTTTTACGGCTTCTGCCATCGAAACAGGTTACATTATATGAAAAAACCTTACATTTCTGTAAGGTTTCGTGTCACTTAAATATTAGCAGGTTTCCTCTAAAACGTGTAAAAAAACTCTAGAGCATGTCTGAAAAAGGCTTTCTGCAAGATGTGCGTCACAATTTGTGGGATATTTTGCCCGGATGAGGGCGCCGTAGTGGGCTACGGCAACTGAATTCGGGTGAAATCATCATTTCCTATCGAAATGCTTACATCATCTGTATCCAGAGATAATTTTTTCTCCAGATAAATTCGGATTCCTCCGGTTCGGGTATATTTCAGGGCATTGGATAAAATTTGTCCGATCACAAATCCCAGCCATTTTTCATCCGTCAGAACATCCTGCGAAATACTTTCATAAGTAAGTGTAAGTTTCTTTGAGACAAAAATTCCTGCATATTTATGAATCTGATCACGTATGATCCGGTCAAGAGAACAACGGGAAAGTTTGAGATCCGAAGACATATCCTCTGTCCTTAGATAACCAAGAACCATCTCCACATACTGCTCAATTTTAAAAAGTTCCGAAAGTTTCTCTTTATTTTCCTCAGGACTCTCCTGAAGCAAAAGTCGCAGTGCAAAAATCGGCGTTTTGATCTGATGTGCCCACATCGTATAATAATCTGTCATGTCTTCAGATGCCTTCTGGCTGGCATTCTCCACATCGATACGCATCTGATTTAACTGCTGCATAATTTCCTGTTGGAATCTTTCATCCTGACCGACAGGAGAATCCATCTGTGAAAGATTGATATCCGGTGCAGCTGCAATCAATTCCAACTGTTCTACCTTTTTCCTGTATCTGTAAAATCCGTTCAGACACGCACAAATACCAGTTATTAACCAGAAAACAGTAACATACACCATCGGTTCAATCGGCAGCTGATAAAGAAAGAAAATTATTTCTGCAAGCATTACAGGAAACAACTGCAGAATGATATAGAATTTAATTTTGCTTATATAATCCAGAAAAAGTTTCATAAAAAATCCTTTTATTTATACTGTCGTCTTATACCATATATCCAAGGCCTTTTTTGGTAATGATAAATTCTTTCAGTCCTTCTTTTTCCAGTTTCCTGCGCAGGCGGGTAATATTCACAGTCAGCGTATTATCATCAATAAAGCTGTCGCTCTCCCATAGTTTCGTCATAATCGCATCTCTGGAAACAACCTTTCCGGCATGCTCCATCAATATTTCCAGAATGCGAAGCTCATTTTTCGTAAGATCAATATCGTTTCCATTCCACGTCAGTGTGCAGCGGGAAGGACTCAGAACAATCCCTTTATATTCCAGAACATTTCCCGGAGTTCCAAAGGAATATGTGCGGCGCAGAATCGCCTGAATTTTTGCAGTCAGTACATCCATATCAAACGGTTTTGCAATAAAATCATCTGCACCACGACTCATCGCCATAACCATATTCATGTTATCTGCCGCCGAAGAAATAAAGATAACCGGAACCTGAGAAATTCTGCGTATTTCTTCACACCAGTGAAATCCATTATAAAAAGGCAGCTTCAGATCCAGCAGGACCAGCTGGGGATCTCTGCGTACAAATTCCTGTATAATATTGGAAAAATCCTCCGCACAGGATACATCATATCCCCAGGACGAAAGATTCTTTTTCAGTACTTCTGAGATGATCTCATCATCCTCTACGATAAAAATACGATACATAGTTATCCCTTCCCTCTGTTCCACCCACTGCTTATTGCTCTCCGCAAATGCAGCAGGTAACTCGATTCATTTAAAAAGCACTCAGGAATCTCTATCTGATAAAATGTGTGAATGCATGTTCTTCCTTTTCCGGAAGTCCAAACTGCTTTTTACCAAGTTCGATACTCTTCATCAGAAAAGTCATATTTCTGGCGAGTACACGCATGGTCTGCTTTCCTTCTTCATCCCTGTCAGCTTCTCTCAGTTCGCGTCCATGTATGCAATTCCAGTACTGGCTGGCCGCAATCGGCATGTTTGATATGGTAAAATACTTGTTCAGCTCATCAAAAGTCGCTGAACAGCCTCCACGTCTTGCACAGACCACGCTTGCGCCCACTTTCATTGTTTTATCAAAAGATGTGCTGAAAAACAGTCTGTCAAGGGTGGCAATCAGTGTAGCATTCGCTGAAGCAAAATATACCGGACTGGCAACCACAATTCCATCTGCTTCTTCAAATTTCGGTGCCAGTTCATTCACCACATCATCAAAAACACATTTGCCAAGTTCCACACAACGTCTACAGGCAATGCATCCTCTTACATCTTTATTGCCTACCTGTACAATTTCCGCTTCTACACCTTCTACTTCGAATACTTTTTTCATTTCTTCTAATGCAATAAATGTATTTCCTTTTGTTCTCGGGCTGCCGTTGAGCATTAATACTTTCATCATGTACCTTCCTCTTTTCGTTATTTTTTTGCTCATTCAAAAACTCCTTATTATTCTGGATTTCATAAAAAATGTTTTTCTTATCTATTTCCATCTCTAGAATCAGAATTTATAACTGTTCTCTCACTAACATTAAAGCATATCCCAGAAGATTGTTGCCTTTCCATTTGCTTCGCTCAAACCTGTTTGGATCTCCCATGGATAAACCTATTCCCCAGATTTGATCTCTTACTGCGCATTCAGCCAACACAGCATCACCTGTATCAACAAGTTGTCGTTTTAATTCTGCATTTTGACTGAATTTCGCTTTTAATCCCTCATAAACAATAATCTGCCTTACACCATTCCAGACATTTTCATCATAGGCATGTACTTTACGACCTAATTTCTTAATCTCTGCAACATTATCTGTATGAAGTATGTCATTAGCTATTTCTTCATCATGAAAGCGATATGCCTTCTGATACATCATAAACTGCTCCATTGACGAAAAATCTATTCCGTTGACTGTGAAATGACTAAGATACCAGTTACTTAAATAGCCATTTTCTTCATCTGGGTTATGGAAACATATAACGTTCATTACATTTCACCTGCTTTCTTTTTATAAAATCATTTAATTTAGATAACCTACTGTTCTAATTTTCCCTACGGATTTGCACTACTCACTGGTTTTTCCAGTTGCACAGTGTGTGCCTTTAAAGGCTTCATATTATGAGGTCTTTTTCTTTTTTCCAAAATAGAAATAGCTTTTCACATATCCTCCTTTTACCCTCCTGATAGAGCAACTGATCATGCAATGTTTATAGTAAAATGCTATCTCCTTCTTCTGATAATCTTTACAATTCCGAAGATCAGCAACAAAATCACCCCAACAGCCACAATACAGATCCCGACAATCGCTACGGCAAATTTATTCGGATGTTTTACCAGATTTATGATGTTTTTGCTGTTGTCGGCAACTTTTCTTTCGTGTGTTGTATCATAATATTCCGGCACATTTGCAATTCCGTCTTTGTCTGTGTCTTCAAAGGATTGCATATACTCTGCAATTGCAGCCCAGGCTTTCAGTTCTTTTTTTCCATCCATGACTGCATAATCTTCCAGATTCTCTATGGGATTGCCGTTTTTATCTTTGGGGACGATGGATATCAGACCATAGGATTTGTCCAGAACAGAGCCAAGCATACGGCCTGTGTACAGGTCGGTGACAACATGATATAATTTATCGTCCTGTATTTCTTCCCTTTCCCCGTCCTTGCCTGTCAGATAACAGTCTGTTACTTTATTTAAAATCATGCGGTGGGGATTATAGGTGAAATTCATTCCACTGCAATATAATCTGGCTATTGTCATAAAATCTGAAATTGAGGCATCTACCTCTGCCACTGTTTTCAGTTCTTTTCCCGTTAAATATGCACTGATCAGAGGATAACCTGCAAGTCCGTCCTTTCCTGTTCCCAGAGAGAAGGAATTATATACCTGCTCCACTGTTATATCGCCTTTTGTATAAGTATCTCTTACAGTTCCGGCAGGTACGATTGCAACATCTACTTTTTCTCCGTCAGAGTCTCCTGTATTCTCTACTGCATATACATAAGCATCTGATATGATATCTCCCAGATTTAACTCCTCATGCTTTGTTTCCATCTCACTGAGGCTGTTAAATTCAATGTCATTCTCTGCCAGAATTTCCTCTCTGGTATAACCAAAATTGGAAAGATAATTGGTGTCAACAGTATCTGACAATTCATCTATTTTCTTCTGTGTGGCCTCATCTGCCTTGATTTTATCCGTAACCGGAACAAGCTCATAGGTATCCGGTTCCCATCGTCCATTCTCTTTCTGAGTCATGGAAATTGTTCCCAGGTTTTTCCCATATTCTCCACAAGATACGATGCAGGTATCTCCCTGCAGAATTGGTTCTGCCAACTGTGTGTGGGTATGTCCGCTGACGATCAGATCAATGTCCGGAATATTCTTTGCAAGGATTTCGTCCTCTGATACTTTTTCATCCTCCCATGTTCCGCTGTGTGATACACAGGCGATCATGTCTACATCTTCGTTCTTTTTTATTTCCTCTACTGTTTCTCTGGCTGCTTCTGACGGGTCTTTGAAAAGAAGCTCGCAGGTAGGAGCGCAATCCAGAGAATCCTTGCCGAAAACACCCAGTACTGCAATCTTTACATCACCTTTTTGAATTACCGTATAGTCTTTTACTCCATATGTCTGAAATGCTTCATAAATCTGTTTCTGTCCTTCACTGAGGCCGGCTTTTTTCATTGCATCCCAGTCCACATTACACACAACCATCCTGGGAAGGTTTTCGCCTGAACTGACTGCGGCGTTCAGCATATCTGCCAGACCATCGGAGCCGTAATCAAATTCATGATTTCCCAGAGTTGTCACATCACAGCCCAGATATCCAAGCATCCGCAGTTCGGCGGCCTCTGTGTCATATACAGTCTGTATCAGAGTTCCCATGGAGAAGTCTCCTCCATCCAGTATGAGTTTATCTATATTCTCTTTCTCGTGCTCATTGATCAATGTTTTCAGCCGGGCAAACCCGCCGGTCTCCTGCTGTGTCCCGTCTACAATCGTTTGAAAGCTGTTCAAATGAGAATGCAGATCATGGGTGAACAGGATATCCAGATGTTTTGGCTCCTCTGAGGCGTTTACCTGATATCCTGTCAGTCCTGAAACGCTCAGCATAAATATAAATGTGAATGCGAATGCTTTTTTTAATAATTTCATAAAATTCTCCTGTAATATCAAAAGTGGTTCCACAGTATCATTTATCTTCCCGCAGGATAATGATACCATGAAACCATTTTACAAAAAAACTAATTTATCTTTCATCTCCCACAAAGAACAACGCCATTGTTCCCGGACCTGAGTGAGCGCCGATGGTAGCTCCTACCTGATTCATGATAATCGTGTTGATCTGGTATTTTTCTTTTACTTTCTCTGCCACATAATTTGCATCTTCTTCGCAGTCGCCATGACTGATAAAGATGGTATGGCAAGTGTCATGATAGCTGCCGATTTTCTCATCCATAAGCTTTACCAGCTCCTGAAGGGATTTTTTACGGCCGCGGACTTTTCCGATGGCAGTGAGTTTTCCGTCGTTGTCTACATGAAGGACCGGTTTAATATTCAGCATGCTTCCTACTACTGCAGTAGTTCTGGAAATGCGGCCTCCGCGGTATAGGTGGTTTAAATCGTTGACTGTAAAAAGGTGTACCATATGAAGCCTGTTCTCTTCTGCCCATTTCGCAACTGTCTCCATATCTTCTCCCTGCTCTTTCTTCTCCTGTGCAAGGTAAACCAGAAGCCCCTGACCAAGGGAAGCGCCAAGAGAATCTACCACGATGATCTTGCGGTCCGGATAATCCTCCATCAGTTCCTCTGCTGCGATACGGCTGCTATTGTATGTACCACTTAAGGCAGAGGAAAATGCAATATGAAGAATATCTTTTCCTTCTTTCAGGTAAGGCTCCAGCAGTGCTTTTGCATTTTCAGGATTTACCTGTGCTGTGGTTGGCATGGAACCGTTTCTCATTGCCTCATAAAATTCATGCTCCGGAAGGAAATTTCCATGTGTATAATTTTTTCCATCCATGGAATAACTGAGATACATGCAGCCTACTCCATGGTCTTTGAGATATTCCTCCGGAAGATCTGAATTGTTGTCGGTGGTGATCACATATTCGCTCATGTTGTCGCCCTCTTTTTCTGATATTTTTCACTTTCTGCCCATTAACTGTTCAGTGTCTTAGCAACTACAAATCAAAATCCACTGCCTGCTCAGTAATGGACTTTTCATCTATAATAAAAATGCTTCTATTATAAATACAGATATATACAGTATAACATCAAACTATCAGCCAAACAACTACTTTTCCTTCTCAACTGCCTTAATCGCTTCTTGCAGCTGATTATCCTCATCATGGGTGATCTCGTCTTTATTCTTATTCAGCAGGCTGGTATCCAGAGAAACCTCTATATCAGGTTTGATTCCTGTTTTGTTGATGTTGTTTCCTTTTGGAGTGTAGTAGTTGGCAACAGTCAGTTTAATGGCACTTCCGTCTGAGAGCTGGCGGATGGACTGTACCACGCCTTTTCCGTAAGTAGTTGTTCCGACAATCGTTCCAATACCATAATCCTGCACTGCACCGGCAAAAATCTCTGATGCACTGGCGCTGCTTTCATTTACCAGGACTGCAAGCGGAATCCGGAGTTCGTTTTTGCCATCACATTTTTCCTCTTCTCTGTTTCCGTCCTTATCTTCGGTGTAAACGATCAGTCCTTCCGGAAGGATTTTCCGCAGGACATCACAGACAGAATCAAGAAGTCCACCCGGATTATCGCGGAGATCCACGATCATTTTCTCCATTCCCTGTTTTTGCAGATCATCAAAAGCTTCCTGATACTGTTCGCCGGTAACGCCTGTAAACTGTGTAATGCGGATGTAGCCGATTTTAGAATCCAGCATTTCATGGAAAACAGACGGTAATTCCACATCTGTGACAGGGACTGTGATTTCCATGGCATCTTCTTCACCTTCTCTGTGAACAGTAAGCACCACACTGTCTTTATCTGAATTGCGGACAATGTCTGCAACATCAGATACTTCATCCCCTGTGATATCTTCCCCGTCAATGGCACTGATGATGTCCCCTTCCTCCAGTCCTGCTTTTTCTCCGGGACCGCCCTCATAGCATTCAACAATCTTTACTCCACCTTCTTTGTTCTTCTCCATAAGAATGCCGATTCCCACATAGCTTCCCTCATTGGAAGAATTCTCAGAATCGTATTCCTCTGCTGTATAATATCTGGAATAAGGATCATCCAGTCCATAGAGAAGACCTGCATAAAGCCCTTCCTGAAGCTTTTCTTCATCCTTATCTCCCAGATAGTATCTGTCGATCAGCTCTTCAAGATATGCCAGCTTTGATGTACACTTGCGATCACCAAGAGCTGTTCCTTTTGCTGCAAGACCTGTTCCCGCAAAGGCACCTGTACCGATGCATGTCACAACCAGTGCTCCTGCTACTGCACCTTTCCAAAATTCTTTATTTTTCATGTCTGCACTCCTGTAAAAAAGCCGCCGGTTTATGATATGATATCATTGTTCCGGCAGCTTCATGCTTATCTGCTTTTTATTATACTCTTAAATGCTTTCTTGTTGTAAAGAAACTTCCGATCAGTCCGATTCCGATTCCAAGTGCCAGTCCTATAGGAAGCAATGTCTGGTAAATCTGCCATACCGGGATAAAATCAACCACACCGGTCAGCACATTAAATTTGTTCAGAATATAGGATACCGCTGCATTATAGCAGAAATAAAGTCCGACCAACGGTATAGCAGCACCGATAACTCCCAGCACAATGCCTTCCAGAAGGAATGGAGCTCTTACAAATGCATCGGTCGCTCCTATGTACTTCATGATTCCGATTTCTTCCTTACGAACTGCAATACCGACAGATACTGTATTGCTGATCAGGAAAATAGAAATGATAAGTAATAATGCTATGATTGCAATGGAAACATAGGAAACCAGTTTATTGACATTTCCCAGTGTCTTGGCTGCTTCCTCGGACTGATTTACCAGACGTACATGTTTCAGCCCTTCTATATAAGAAACCAGCTCTGACTGTTTCGTGATATCGTTCATGTATACACTGTAGTTTGCCTGGTTTGCAAGCGGATTGTCATCTTTAAATCCGTCTGCCGCTTCAGATCCCTGGAAATATATCTCTTTAAATTCTCCCCATGCCTCATCAGCGGATGTGAATTCAATTTTCTCTACTTCCGGGCGTTCCTTAATTTTCTTACCGATTGCCTTGATCTGTTTGTTCGTTGTTCCTTCATCAAAGAATACTGTGATCGGGACTTCCTGCTCTACTTTATGAGCAACATTGTTTACGTTATTCACGATAGAGAAGAAAATGCCAAACAAAAAAATACAGGCAGCCATGGTAATGATAGATGCCAGGGAAAACATCCAGTTTCTCTTAATGTTCTTGATACCCTGTTTCAGGGTATACCATATTGTGCTAGGCCTCATGATATTCTCCCTCTTTCTCGTCACTTATTATGGAACCTTCATGCATAGTAACTACACGTTTCTTCATTGCATTTACGATCTCTTTGTTGTGTGTTACAACAAGGACTGTGGTTCCTCTGTCGTTGATCTGTTCCAGAAGCTTCATGATTTCTTCGGAAGTCTTCGGATCCAGGTTTCCTGTAGGCTCGTCTGCCAGAAGGATATCCGGACGGTTGACCAGCGCCCTTGCCAATGCAACTCTCTGCTGTTCTCCACCGGAAAGTTCATCCGGGAAGGATTTGTATTTGACAGCAAGTCCAACTTCCTGAAGTACCTCCGGGACACGTTTACGGATTACTCTTGTGGGACGGTTGACTACTCTCTGAGCAAACGCTACATTCTCATATACATTTCTGTCTTTCAGAAGACGGAAGTCCTGAAATACTACGCCCAGCTTACGGCGGTATTTGGCTACTCTTCTGTGTTTCATTCCTTCCAGACGTTCACCGCTTACGATGATCTGGCCGGATGTGGAATCCAGCTCTTTCATAAGAAGTTTGATCAGGGTTGTTTTTCCTGAACCACTGTTTCCTACTACAAAGACGAATTCACCTTTATCTATATGTAAGTTCGCATGGTTCACTGCCGGAAGGCCGGGACCATAGGACTTGCTTACATCTATAAGATCTATCATAGATTTTTCCTCCAATGGGTTAATGAATTTGTAACATTATTGTAATGTATGTTTTTGGGGATTGCAAGAGATTTTTGAGGATTCATAGAATGTTCACAGTAACGCAGCCAACATTCATTCCAAATTGCCTGCAGCAATGGAATTTTGGCTTGCATGTCTCAGGATATTGCATACCTTATTAATTGCAATCTCGATTTCTAACTATACACTGCAAGGCTGGATTTGTAAAGGTCAAAAATGCCTGCGGCAGCAATTAAAGCTGCGGCAGGCATTGAAAGTTTTCCTTCTATTATAATATATCAGTATTCCAGTGTTTCCATATATTTCATATAACGTACTACCATGAGTGCAATCTTGAATGTAATGGCATCTTCAAAAACGCGGAGATCAAGACCTGTACTCTTCTGGAGTTTATCGAGGCGATAGACCAGAGTGTTTCTATGGATGTAAAGCTGTCTGGATGTCTCTGAAACATTGAGGCTGTTCTCGAAGAACTTATCAATTGTAACCAGAGTCTCTTCGTCAAAGTCATCCGGGGATTTGCCGCCGAAGATTTCTTTGATAAACATCTTACAGAGTGGGATCGGGAGCTGGTAGATCAGTCGTCCGATTCCCAGAGAGCTGTATGCGATCACTTCTTTATCTCCGAAGAAAATCTTACCTACATCAAGAGCCATGCGGGCTTCTTTATAGGAGCGTGATACTTCTTTCAGTTCATTGACGATAGTACCGTATGCCATATGTGTCTTACCGTCATTTCCCATTCCAAGAGTATCAAGGATAGTATGTGCAAGCTGATCCATCTCAGGATAATTCTCACCATCTTCAAGTTCCTTGACTACGATAATACTCTTCTCATCTACTGCTGTGATAAAGTCTTTACTTTTACCGCCGAAAAGACTCTTCACGCTTTCCATGGAGCTGTGGTCTTTCTCCTGCGGCATTTCAAGGATCATGACTACGCGGCGGACATCTGCCTCAATGTGCAGTTTCTTCGCACGATTATAAATGTCAACAAGAAGCAGGTTGTCAAGAAGCAGGTTCTTGATAAAGCTGTCTTTGTCAAAGCGTTCTTTATACGCTACAATCAGATTCTGGATCTGAAAAGCGGCGAGCTTGCCGACCATATAAGTATCTTCATCGTCGCCATGGGCAACCAGTATATATTCCAACTGATAGTCATCACAGACTTTAAAATACTGGAACCCCTTTACAAGCTGGCTGTCGGCCTGTGATTCTACGAAAGCCTGTACATCCTGTGTTGCAATGGAAAAATCTGCAAAAGTACTTGCAAGCACTTTACCTTCTGTGTCTAGTACACAAAATTCTGTTCTGGAAATCTCTTTTAACCCTTCAAGAGTATTCTGAAGCACCTGATTCGATATCATCTGATTTTAATCCCTTCTCATCCTATAGTGTTTATTTTCCGTTTTAACCATAAAACCTTATACCTGTATTGTATTTTAATATATATTTACCAAAAATGAAAGAGGAAAGAGAAAAAAATTTACAATTTTTTATATATTTTTTTGTATTACTTTTTTTCAATAAAACCTTCTCCATGGACTTCCCTGGCATCTGTCACTATCACAAAGGCTTCCGGATCAATTTCATCTACTTTTTCTTTAAGCATTACGATCTCTTTTTTATTTACCACGCAGAAAAGCATCAGTTTATCCTGTCCTGAGTACATTCCTCTGGCACTGATGCCTGTTACACCTCTGTCCAGATCTTTCATGATCATATCTGCTATTTCTTTTGGCTTTGCTGTAATGATATAGGCAGCTTTTGAGAATTTCAGACCTTCAATCAAACCGTCAGATACTTTTGTCACCAGATATACCGCAATAATCGCATAGAGTGCCTTGTGGATGCCAAACACATACATACCCACCAGTACAACGCCTGCATCTATAACCTGCATGATCTGTGCGATTGAATAGTGCTGCAGATATTTCTGGATGATAGCTGCCATCATATCGGTTCCTCCGGTTGTTCCACCGCCCAGAAAGACAAGACCGATTCCCACACCCTGGATCACACCACCGTAAAGTGCGGCAAGAAGAAGATCATTGCCCGCAAGATTCCATACAGGTTCTATGGCAAGCCAGGTGGACAGAGCAATTTCTCCTATCAAAGCTTTTTTTACAAAGGAGAATCCATTAATCTTCCATCCGATCAGAAACAGTGGAATGTTCAACCCCATATTTGTTACCCAGAGAGGGATACCACCGTCAATGATTCCCTGACTCCCTGCTTTTATAATGATCGCGATACCTGAAAAGCCTCCGGTTACCATACCTGATGCATCAAATACGGAATTGATCGCCAGTGCCATTAATCCGGTTCCTGCTATGATCATCAGATATTCCAGAAGCTGTGATCGTTTTCCATTTACTAACTTCATTCATTCGCCTCCTTGTATTCTGTAAAAATGATATTTGTTTTATGCTTTCATGAATATCAGCCAGAGATACCGCTTTATCACTGTGCCGTAATTATTCTTCCATAAACTACAAGAACGGCAGCAATCCATGAAGGACTGCTCCCGCTCTTATTCTTACCTTATTTTTCAGGCTTATTGATAAAATTTACAAAATGATAACTCTCCATTATCTGGAAGTATTTAACGATCCTTGGATATAAAGGCTCTGCCTTCTCCCCAAATTCGTCTTTTACCAGTGCAGCAATATCTTCCACTGTTTTCCTGCCATCTATGAGTGGCCAGATAAATGTGCCATTGTCATCCAGATGTATCTTCGTATATCTGGGTTTTCCAAACAGCTTCTGGGCGATTGTGTTAAACGCGCCCTTATTCTCTATTTCCAGCACCATTCTCCCCCTGATATCCGTATGCCAGCGAAGCTGTGCACTGCGCTCAGGAATGAGATCCAGATAATTGATCTGTATTTCTTTTTTCTTTTTACTCATTTAGATATTATCATCCCCGCCTGATCAGGCTTTCTTCTTATTCCAGATGCTGAATTTCAGAAGGCTTAAGATCATAAGTAACATCAGGATCACGCCGCCTGCATTACCAAGGTTAATGCTTCCGGAGAGATCAAATACACTGCTTACGTTTACTACTGCAAGGATTGCAAGAAGGATACCTACAAGACCTTCACCTGCGATCATACCAGCACAGTAAAGTGTACCGTCTGTTGCCTGTTCTTCTTTTTTCTTATCATCAACATTCTTTCTGCCGTCAACGAACATACGAACAACACCACCGATCATGATAGCAGCGTTGAGGTAGATTGGAAGGTAAAGACCGATAGCAAATGGCATAACCGGAATTCTTAAGATTTCCAGACCAATTGCAAGGAATACACCGATAAATACCAGTGTCCATGGAAGCTTGCCGCCCATGATACCTTCTACGATCATCTTCATCAGAGTTGCCTGAGGAGCAGGTACTTCTGCACTTCCGTATCCCCATGCAGTGTTCAGAAGATAAAGAACTCCACCGATAGCAAGACCGGCAGCAACAACACCGATAAGCTCACCGATCTGCTGCTTCTTAGGAGTTGCACCAAGAAGATAACCTGTCTTTAAGTCCTGTGAAGTATCACCTGCGATCGCTGCTACGATACAGATTACAGAACCAATAGCAATTGCTGCTTTCATTCCGTCGATACCGGTATTGCCGGATGCTTTGATAACCATTGTTGCGATCAGAAGAGTAGCGATAGCCATACCTGATACAGGGTTGTTGGAGCTTCCTACAAGACCAACCATACGGGAAGATACAGTTGCAAAGAAGAAGCCGAAGATTACGATGATCAGCGCACCGATCGGGTTAACCGGGATAGCCGGAACAAGCCAAATGATCGCAACCATTGCCACAATACCGATCAGGATAACGTTCATTGGAAGATCCTGTGCAGTTCTTTCTGTACTTGTATTCTTGCCACCCTTCATGCTCTTCATGGAATCACGGAAGGTTGCAATGATCAGAGGCAGGGATTTGATCAGAGAAATAATACCACCTGTTGCGATAGCTCCTGCTCCGATATATTTTACATAAGTACTCCAGATTTTAGATGCTCCGCCTGCTGCATAAAGAGCAGAAATTGTTTCTGTTCCGGGATACATAACTGTATCAGCTCCGAACAGACAGATTACCGGAATCAGCACCATCCAGCCAATAAGAGAACCAACAAACATAAAGGATGCGATTCTTGGTCCTACGATATATCCAACACCGAGAAGTGCAGGATAGCATTCCATACCAATTTCACCTTTGAATCCTTTAAATGCTACTGCAACGTCTGCAGGGATTACCTTTAAACCGTCAACGACAAATTTAAAGATCGCTGCGATTCCCATACCTGAGAATACTGTCGCAGCGTTTGCACCACCCTCTTCACCTGCAAGAAGAACATCTGCGCAGGCAGTTCCTTCAGGATAAAGAAGTGTTGCATGCTCTTTTACGATCAGTGCGTTACGAAGTGGTACCATAAAAAGTACACCAAGAACACCACCGCAAAGTGCGATTAATGTGATTTCCACGATACCCGGCATTTCACAAAGTCCTTCTTCTGCCCAGAGGAACAGAGCAGGCATTGTGAAAATTGCACCGGCTGCCAGTGATTCACCGGCTGAACCGATTGTCTGGACCATGTTGCTCTCCAGAATGGAGTTCTTTTTCATGATCTTGCGAATTACGCCCATGGAAATAACTGCTGCCGGAATGGAAGCAGATACAGTCATACCTACACGCAGACCAAGATAAGCATTGGCTGCACCGAAGATAACTGCAAGGATAACACCCATGATGATGGATGTCACCGTAAATTCAGGTGTGATCTTGTCAGCCGGAATATACGGTTTGAACTCTTTGTTTTCGTTCATGATTTCCTCTCCCTTTTGTATTGATTTATAAACATAGAACATTATAGCGAAATTTATACAAAAAGGCAAGGTGAAAAAACTGGTTTTTTATGCACTTTACTGTATTGACGTGCTAACTTGATAATCTCTTAACATATCAGCACGCTCAAACAGCATATTTTTGCCCTGTTTTATCAGTCTATTCATCTGAATCCAACTGTTTAATCAGGTATCTCCCGACAATTCTGGAAAAATTCGAAATATCCCGGATATATGCGAAATCTTTGCCAAATATCTTTTTTTCTGTGGAAAGGTCTTTTTCTTCCCCTGCAAAGACTCCCAGAACACTTACTCCAAGGTTTCGCAGGTGCCGCACTTCTGTAGCAGTATCATTGATCGCATATTTTCCCATATAAGGTTCCGGGTTCTTTGCGTGAGGTCTGTTTACGATGACATCATATGGTTTTCCATCACTTAATACAATGAGGATTTTTTTCTCCTCAGATCTCTGAAGCAGACCGTATCCTGCGGTTTTGATAGCAAGCCCATCCCTGTTATTGGAAGAAGTTACATAATTAAAAATATTTTCATTAGCTGACTGTGGATCATCGTACTCACGGAATCTGTGAAGGATCGTATAGTCCCAGAATGTGCAGAAGCTCATGACACGGTGAGGCAGGTTTACATTACTTAATGCTTCACTGATGATATAAGCCTGTAATGCCACATCTCCCTGCCTGGACATCTGGGAACCGCTGGCATCGATCAGCACATCTACTACGAAATCAGATGCATCAGATTTCAATTCTCTTTTAAACAGATTTGCTTCACTGCTTCTGCCCACACGCCAGAGTCTGGACGGAATGATCGTTCCTCTGTCTGACAGTACTTCCTGCGTCTCGCTTTTCAGCACCAGTGTCTTTCGTAAAAGGTCTGTGAGGGATGCGATGTTCTGCTTTACGATTCTGTGTTTGTCATGGTAGAGCCAGATATTCTTATTCTTTAATCGCACTGCATATTCGTACTGATAGTTTCGTTTGACCGGATTCTTAAGAATTCCTTCTGTAAAATAAAGGCTGCAGTCCCTGTGAAGTTCCCTGCACATCAGATAATTCATTCGCTTCTCTTCTGCAGGAGTCAGATAAGTTTTTCCGAAATTCAACTCAACATAGGTGTATGCTTTCTCAAGTTCTTCCTCTGTGAGAATTGTAATTTTGTGTTTGGTCTGGCGCTGTTTTTCCATTTCTTCAGTGACAGCAGTGTCTTCCATGTCCGTAATCTTATTTGTCATCTGTTCGATGTAACTCTCCAGAGCTTCCTCATAAAGTTCTTCTGTGAGAAAATCTTCCCAGTCGTATTCTGTCAGTTCTTCCATGGTGACTGCCATAACCTGTTCCAGTGTTCCATGATCTTTCTCAAAATCCGGATCAATGATAGTGTTGTAAAGACTGTCAATAATACGGATCAGTTCTATAGTGTCTGCAGCTGTTCTGGCTTTGTAAACCATGTCGCGGATTTTCCGAAGACGCTCTTCTACATAATGGTTTCCATTCTGTAAACGGTCACGCAGGATGGCAATCTTCAGGCGACCGAGAATATCTCCGTATGCGGGCATCTGTTCAAACTCCTGATCCAGGATATCCTCGAATGCTTCCTTCTGCATCTCCCGGACTCCCGGACGTTCCTGACAGATTTTGTCCCCGATTGCTTCTTCTACACATAGCTGTGCTACTGCAGTCAGTTCTCCCTCTCCTGCCTGGCAGAAAACTTTTTTTACCAGATATAAACCCAGCAGATTTCTGTCATAATATTTTGCCAGAGCGCCCTGCTTGATGCCGTCATACAGAGCAATTGCTTTTGAGCGCAGATACAGGGAAACATCTACTTTCATATTTAATGTGTAATCTCCGCTGATAGTCCAGAGGAGATTGCGGATCCTGTTTTCCAGTTCCAGACGGTAATCGTCGATTTCTACGATTTTCTCATCTTTCATATACATCATCCCTTGTCCAGTCTGCCGGAATTCTGGTTTTCACAATATCCTCTACGATTTCTTTCTCAAAAATGTCGAAGGTCTTGTTCACCACCCCCATGGTAACTGCTTTTCTCGGAGAAAGTCCGGTTTCTACAATCTTCATAGCTGCAAGGAGACCTCGCAGATCCAGAGGTTTGGTGGAAATTTCACTGTTTGTGGCTTTGAGCTGAAGATCCAGGAATACTCCGATGAACTGTGTTCTGGCGTTTTCTTTTATATTGGGGAACATCCGGCGGAAAATAAATTCCAGGGATTCTTCAGTCTGAGCCGGCATGTCAATGACCAGGAATCTGGATACCAGCGCTTCATTGAGTTCTTTGGTTCCTGCATAACCGTAATTCATGGTTCCAATAAAACGGGCAGCCGGATGAAGATCAATTTTGTCATAGCCCGGGACATCGATGGAACGGCGATAATCCAAAGTTGCATGAAGAACGGAAACTGCATCGTTCTTTGCCATATTGATCTCGTCGAGGATTCCGAAACCACCGTATTCTGCACACTGATAGATAGTTCCTTTGCGAAGCTTAACTTCGTTGTCCACGAAAGTGTCTGTGCCGATCAGATCTCCGCTGTTTGTGTTTACATGAAAGGAAACATTGTATGCGGGACGGTTGAAAATATATGCCAGATTCTCGGCAAGGATATTTTTTCCTGTTGCCTTCGGACCGGTGAGTAACAGATTCTCCCCTTTGAGCAGTCCGGCAATGGCCATTTCCAGAATGTCTTTTCCGTAAAATGGAATGGATGGTTTCACAATCCTGCCTGCTGTTTCCGGTGCCACCTCATACCGGCTGCGGAATTCTTCTACTCTCTTTATCAGTTCAGGGGCTACCTGCTGCTCCTCCAGAAATTTCAGTTCTTCCATTTAGTTCTCCTTTATATAACTATTATAGTCCAGTTTGTGTTATAGAAAAAGGCCGCTTATCTTTTTCAGATTCACGACCCTTTTATTATGTTACTGTTCACTCCGTTCACAGTAACGTAGCCAAAATTCATTCCAGATTGCCTGCGGCAATGGAATTTTGGCTTACTCATGGCACTGTTTGCAGCCTTTAAGAGTTTTGACGCTTTCTTAAGCAGGTCAAGCTGTACACTTACATCGATCAGCCCTTCGCCTGCTGTCTTCACTGTATTGATGGATTCGCCAAGAACAGTGGTATATCTGATAACTGCCGGAATAATCTGCTTGGTTGCCATGTCGATCATGGTCTTTGCTTCAATATTGATTGCTTTAGAATAAATCTCATATTTAATCTCTGCACGTGATTCAAGCTCGGCTCTTGAGAATACATCAAAAGATTCAAAGAGTTTCACTGCCTTCTCTGTAGTAAGTGCAGGGATTGCATCTACCATGCTCGGAAGAATCGGAAGTCCGCGGCGTTTAGCTTCTTTCTCCCATTCCGGCGCATAGCCGTTTCCATTAAATACAATCTTCTGATGATCTGTGGCATATTCTTTGATCAGGTCATGTACCGCCAGTTCGAAATCAGGAGCTTTTTCCAGGCGGTCACATACTTCCTTAAATACTTCTGCCGTGATCGTATTCAGGACTACGTTACATGCGGAAATAGAATCTCTGGAGCCTACCATACGGAATTCAAATTTATTTCCTGTGAAAGCAAAAGGTGAAGTACGGTTACGGTCTGTGGCATCCTTCATGAAATCAGGCAGAGTCTTAACACCTGTTTCCAGCTTACTTCCCTTTTTACTGTGAGTTGCTGTTCCTGTGCTGACCAGCTGTTCCAGAACATCCTCCAGCTGCTCTCCAAGAAATACGGAAATCACTGCCGGCGGTGCCTCATGACCGCCAAGTCTCTGGTCATTTCCCACATCTGCCGCAGATTCACGCAGAAGATCTGCATGTTCATCTACTGCTTTCAGGATACAGGTGAGGACCAGAAGGAACTGAATATTTTCATGAGGTGTTTTGCCCGGATCCAGAAGATTGATTCCGTCATCTGTGGTAAGAGACCAGTTGTTATGCTTACCGGAACCGTTCACACCTGCAAATGGTTTCTCATGAAGGACACAGCGCATTCCATGACGGCTGGCAACCTTTTTAAGGATACGCATCATCATCTGGTTCTGGTCTGCTGCGATATTGACCGGTGCATAAATCGGTGCAAGCTCATGCTGTGCAGGAGCAACCTCATTATGCTGTGTCTTTGCAGGAATTCCAAGCTTCCAGCATTCTTCATTTACCTCTTTCATGTATGCGGAAATTCTCTGACGGATACTTCCAAAGTAATGGTCATCCATTTCCTGTCCCTTCGGAGGCATAGCTCCAAAAAGAGTTCTGCCTGTATAGATCAGGTCTTTTCTCTGAAGCCATTTCTCTTTATCGATCAGGAAATATTCCTGCTCTGCTCCTACTGACGGAGTTACTTTCTTAGAAGTTGTATTTCCGAAAAGTCTCAGCAGACGGAGTGCCTGGGTGTTGATTGCTTCCATAGAACGAAGAAGTGGTGTCTTCTGGTCAAGTGCTTCTCCTGTATAGGAACAGAATGCAGTAGGAATACAAAGTGTTCCGCCTGCTGCATCATGACGGACAAAAGCCGGTGATGTACAGTCCCATGCTGTATATCCTCTTGCTTCAAAAGTTGCTCTTAATCCACCGGACGGGAAAGAAGATGCATCCGGTTCACCTTTGATCAGTTCTTTTCCGGAGAAAGACATCAGGACCTTGCCGTTATCCATCGGAGCTGTGATAAAAGCATCGTGTTTCTCTGCTGTCACACCTGTAAGGGGCTGGAACCAGTGGCTGTAATGTGTGGCACCTTTCTCGATGGCCCATTCTTTCATCTCGTGTGCTACTACATCCGCAATTTCCATAGACAGTTCTTTGCCCTCTTCTATGGTTTTTTTCAATTCTTTGTAGATTTTCTTCGGAAGTCGTGCCTGCATGACGGAATCATTAAACACGTCACATCCAAAAGTCTCTACTACATTGATATACTCACCCATTTTATTTCTCCTTTTTATTTATTAACGGGGAAATTCCAATTGATCTGGTTTCCTCATTTTTTGTACTTTTTAGATACAGATTCAGTGCTTCGTGGCAGTTTTCAATCTCTATCTGTGTATGACTGCCGCCGTATTCACCGTCCAGAGTCCATGGTACCGGTTCTTCTGAGGTAATGGTCAACCTGGCTGATTTAAAAGAATGAATCAGATCTGTATTGTCCTCTGCTGTCAGCATTGCAGTCATGATCTCCTGCAATTCCAGCGGATTCTTCGGTCTTGTGATCATGGTAACTTCAAAAAGTCCGTCATTCATATCCACGTTCTTGCCTGTAAGGTTCTTAAACCCTCCCACTGAACGGGAATTGGTGATCATCCCAAAGATGAAGTCATCCTCCACAGTTAATTCTTCGGATTCAATTCTCATATGGTATGATTTGATATCAAAAAGGCGTTTCACTCCCTCAAGAAGATAGGCTACATGGCCAAGGATATTCTTGAGATCCTGATCTGTCTGATAGGCTACATCTGTGAAAAGACCGAAAGCTGCTATATATGTAAAGCTCTGGTTATTGAATCTGCCGATGTCACAGTGATAAAGTTTCTCTTCCATAATCATGGAAGCGGCATCTGTCATGCTTTTCGGCATAAAGAGACTGTTTGCAAAGTCGTTGGTGCTTCCTGCCGGAATGTATCCGATGGGAATGGAACTCTTCTTTTCCATTACTCCGGTAACCACCTCATCAAGAGTCCCGTCTCCGCCGCTGCATACGATAAGGTCCACTTTGGATTCGTATTCTTTGGCTTTCTCGTAGGCATCTTTTGGTTTCTGTGTGGAATAGATAATGACTTCATAACCGCCTTTGTTGAAAATATCTACTATATCAAGCAGGTTTGTTTTGATCTTGCCTTTACCTGCCTTGGGATTGAAAACAAAGAGCATTTTTTTGTTCATTTCGAGCAACTCTCCTTTTTTCAGGGTTTAAATGCGTAGTTTTCAGAGTACGCAGATTTCTATTTATATAATATAAGAAAAAAGGGTGGAAAAGTCAATGGGGTTTGGCGGGCAAAAAAATTGGGGACGACAGGAAATATTTTTGGTTTCAGGTGCGGGACTGCCGCGCTGTTACTGCTCACTTCGTTCACAATAATGCGCCTTGCAACGACAGGCTATGCAAATGAGATTTCCTCACAGAACATTTTGCAGTATGGTAACGCATGAACCGGGACTGGTGAATAGTTGCAATTTTTCTAAATTTTTTATGGCAAGTTATATTTTGGCGTGATAAAATGGGGATTGTATTTATTAGGTAATTGTAAAACGAAAAACCAGTATTTTCAATAGGTTCAGAGTTTCGCAAATGCCTATTGTATTTATTATAGAAAGGATTTCTTATTCATATGATTAAATTGATTGCTTCAGATATAGATGGGACTCTGGTGAAGGATGGGACTCTGGCGATTGACAGGGAGTATATGGAAGTTATCGGAAGGCTAATTGATAAGGGGATTGTGTTTGTGGCATGCTCAGGGCGGCAATATCGAAGTGAGAGGAAGCTGTTTGCCCCTGTCGCAGACAGACTGCTTTATATCTCTGACGGAGGAACTGTTGTACGGACTCCGAAGGAGATTCTGAAAGTGGATACTCTGCCGGACGAAATCTGGAAAGGAATGTGTTCTATGGTAAGAGAGAATATGCCTTCCTGTGATTATTTTATTTCCACACCTGAACGCTGTTTCGCAGAAGACGGAGGCAGCCAGATGTTTCACTGGCTAAGAGATTCTTACGGATATGATATCCATGAAGTTCCGGAAATGTTAAAACTCGAGGGGCAGCAGGTAAATAAATTTGCTGTCTACCACCCCAACGCCTGTGAGGAAATGTGCGCCCCTTTATTCACTCCCACCTGGAAAGACAAAACAGTTATGGCTGCCGCCGGCAAGGAATGGATGGACTGTACTGCCCCAGGTTCCGGCAAAGGTCCTTCCGTTGCTTTCCTTCAGGAATATCTGGGAATTTCACCTGACGAAACCTGCACTTTCGGAGATAACCTCAACGATATTGAAATGCTTCAGAATGCCGGTCTCAGCTACGCAGTCTCCAACTCCCGCCCCGAAGTCCGGGCTGCCGCCAAAAATACCTGCCCGCCCTACTGGGAAAACGGAGTTCTGCAGATTCTGAAATCTTTCTTATAAAAGATACGAATTACTCCAGTTCATACCAATACACAGCGCAGAAACATATTTCATTTCGTGTGCATTTGCAGGAGTCTTAGAACTTCTTAGCTGATAAAAATATGCGTTATAAGAAAAATGACCCACTGTCTGAGCCGCAGCATGCGGCGAGTTTGGGTCATTTTTCTTATGTTTTTAGCATATTTTTAGCAACTTAGAAGTTCTTAGGCTCCGAAACCGCACACGAAATGAAATATGTTTCTGCGCGTCCCCTTTTCAATATTTAAGCTTCCATTACAGCATCTTTCATAGACTTCACATACTCTTTCACATAGGGCACACAATCCCTGCCATACTGTGCACACAACTTCACAATTGCAGATCCTACAATCGCTCCATCTGACTGCGCCGCCATCTTCTTCGCCTGTTCCGGCGTAGAAATTCCAAATCCAACTGCACAAGGAATATCTTTCGCCTGTTTTACCAGCTTCACCATTGCCCCGATATCTGTAGTAATATTAGTTCTTGTTCCTGTAACACCAAGAGAAGAAACACAATACACAAACCCTTCCGCATCCTTCGCAATCTGTGCGACCCTCTCATGAGAAGTCGGCGCGATCAGAGAGATCAGATCAATACCGTATTTCTTACATACACTGTCAAATTCCTCTTTTTCCTCATACGGCACATCCGGCAGAATCAGACCGTCCATTCCGATCTCTGCGGCAGTTTTAATAAACCGCTCCGTTCCGTAAGAAAATACCACGTTTGCATAAGTCATAAACACCATAGGAACAGAACTGTTCTTTCTGATCTTTACCACCATGTCAAATACCTTGTCTGTAGTCACACCACCTGAAAGTGCTCTCACATTTGCTCTCTGGATCACCGGTCCCTCTGCTGTAGGATCAGAAAACGGAATCCCAAGCTCGATCAGGTCTGCACCAGCTTCCTCCATTGCATAGACAAGCTGCTCTGTCACTTCCAGAGACGGATCTCCACAGGTAATAAACGGGATAAATGCCTTTCCTTTTTCAAATGCTTCTGTAATTCTCTTATTCATGGATATCCTCCCCTCTGTAACGTGCGATTGCTGCGCAGTCCTTATCTCCACGTCCGGAAATTGTAATGACCACGATCTGGTCTTTTCTCATCTGTGGAACAATTTTCCTTGCGTAAGCGACTGCATGAGCACTTTCGATGGCAGGAATGATTCCCTCTGTTCTGGAAAGATACTCAAATGCTTCTACTGCTTCTTCATCTGTGACAGGTACATATTCTGCACGTCCTGTATCATAGAGATGCGCATGTTCCGGTCCGATTCCCGGATAATCCAGACCCGCGGAAATGGAATATACAGGTGCGATCTGACCATATTCATCCTGGCAGAAATAAGATTTCATTCCATGGAAGATTCCCAGTTTGCCGGTTGCAATGGTAGCTGCTGTCTCTGCCGTATTTACGCCACGTCCTGCTGCCTCACATCCGATCAGACGGACATCTTTGTCATTGATAAAATTGTAGAATGTTCCGATCGCATTGGATCCGCCACCTACACATGCAAGAACTGCATCCGGAAGTCTGCCCTCTTTTTCAAGGATCTGCTCTTTGATTTCTTTGGAGATCACTGCCTGAAAATCGCGAACAATTGTAGGGAACGGATGAGGTCCCATTACAGAACCAAGTACATAATGTGTATCGGAAATACGGTTTGTCCACTCTCTCATTGTCTCGGAAACAGCATCCTTCAGTGTTGCAGTACCGGAAGTAACTGCATTGACCTTTGCACCCAGAAGACGCATTCTGTATACATTTAATGCCTGACGTTCCGTGTCTTCTTTTCCCATGAAGATTTCACATTCCATACCCATAAGAGCTGCTGCTGTTGCTGTTGCCACACCATGCTGACCTGCGCCTGTTTCTGCAATGACACGGGTCTTGCCCATTTTTTTTGCAAGAAGTACCTGACCAAGTACATTGTTGATTTTGTGAGCACCTGTATGGTTTAAATCTTCTCTCTTTAAGTATACTTTTGCTCCACCCAGATCTTCTGTCATGTGGGATGCAAAGTAGAGACGGGATGGTCTTCCTGCATATTCGTTCAGAAGCTCTGTAAGCTCTGCGTTAAACTCCGGGTCATCTTTATAGTGGTTGTAGGCTTCTTCCAGTTCGATGACAGCATTCATCAGTGTTTCCGGAATGTACTGTCCTCCATGGATGCCGAATCTTCCTTTTGACATCTGTATATGTCCTCCTTTTATGTATGTAATCCCTGGCCTGTCAGATGGTCGGTCAGAGTATTCTATGTTCTTTCTGAATTGATCAAGCGGATATTCGCAATCCGCTTCGCTACTTGCTCATAACCGAATAACTGCTCCGCAGTTTATCAGAAGGAGCTTGCTCTGCACCCAGTCCTCCTGCCAGGAAAAACGGTCTGTCTATCTCCGGGATCAGTGACCAGTCAAAGGTCTGTCCGGTTCCACCGCCACCCTGATCAAGCAGTATATAATCTGCCGGACTTTTCATGGCATTTTCAATATCCTGAGCTGTTTTTACGGAAAAAGCCTTTATAACCTGATGCCCTGTATTCTTTTGGATTCTCCGTATATATGCCTCATCTTCCTGTCCATGAAGCTGTGCAATATGGATAGTTCCGTCAAGAAGCAGTTCCTCCACACGCTCAGGTGCTGCATTTACAAAAACACCTACAGGGATAATGTCCGGATTAAGTTTTGCAGTAAGTTCTCTCACCAATGCACCTGTAACATTTCTGCTGCTCTTCGGAAATTCTATGATAAATCCACAGTAATCAGGTTTTGCTTCATTTACATAGGTAATGTCTTCCGGGCGTTTCAGACCACAGATTTTGATTTTGGTTCTTTGCTGTTGTTCTCTGGTCATATTCTATCCTCTCAGATAATATTCGATCTTTCAGCGTAACGGGCTGCCATTCAGGCTTTCCAGCGCTGCTTTCTTGTCCGGGCTTCGCATCAGTGTTTCCCCGATCAGTACCGCATCCACTTTATTCTCATAAAGAAGCCGGATATCCTCCGGGGTGCGGATTCCGCTCTCGGAAACAAAAACCACATTGTCCGGTGCCATTTTTCTCAGGCGGATACTGTTGTTCATATCTACCTGAAAGGTTCTCAGATCCCGGTTATTAACTCCCACGATCTCTGCCCCGAGATTTAAGGCTCTGTCCACTTCATACTCATCGTGTGCTTCTACCAGTGCATCCAGTCCCAACTCTTTTGCAAGCTGTCTGTATGCTCTTAATTCTCCGTCATCCAGGATGGCGCAGATAAGCAATACCGCGGAAGCACCAAGGGATTTCGCCTGATAGATCATATACTCATCTACTGTAAAATCCTTGCGGAGTACAGGTATCTGTACAGCGGCTGAGATTTCTCTCAGATACTGGTCTGCTCCCTGGAAATAAAAAGGTTCTGTGAGACAGGAGATTGCACTTGCACCTGCCTGTTCATATTCCTTTGCAATTGCCAGATATGGAAAATCCGGTGCAATCAGTCCCTTTGAGGGGGAGGCTTTCTTTACCTCGCAGATATAGGACATACCATCTTTTTGTAATGCCTGGAGAAATGTGATTTTCTGCCCTGCATTTTTATTTACTTCCTGAATCCGGTTCTCCAGCTCCGAAACAAAAATACAGGACTTTTCTTTTGCAATTCTTTCTCTTGTTCTGGCTGCTATTTCTTCTAATATATTCTTCATAATCTCTATGATTTTTCTGTAACTGTTCTGTATATCCACAGTCAGCAGATTACCGGACAGTTACAGATTTCCTTTACATTAGTAATTTGGGGTTGCTTTTTATTTATTTGTCTCTTCTACAAATTCTTCCAGTTTTTTCAGTGCTACACCGCTGTCGATGAGGGATTCTGCCAGCTTCACTCCTTCTTCTATGGAAGCGGCTTTTCCTGCGATATAGAGTGCTGCACCTGCATTTAAACATACCGCCTGACGCTTCGGACCTTTTTCCTCACCTTTCAGGATTGCTTTTGTGATCTCTGCATTTTCTGCAGGTGTACCACCTGTCAGGGCACCCTTCTCACATCTCTCATATCCAAACTGTTCCGGTGTGATCTCATAGGAAGTAAATTTGCCATCCCTGATCTCACATACAGAAGTAGGTGCGCACATGGAAATCTCATCCAGACTGTCCTGTCCATAGACAACCATTCCTCTGTTAACGCCCAGATTTGCCATAACCTGTGCCAGTGGCTCCACCAGTGACTGATCGTAAACTCCCATCAGTTCCATGTTTGCACCTGCCGGATTACTTAACGGTCCAAGAATGTTAAATACAGTACGGATTCCTAGCTCTTTACGGATCGGTGCCACATATTTCATTGCAATGTGATAATTCTGCGCAAACAGGAAGCAGATGTTGATCTTTTTCAGGATCTCTGCACTGCGTTCCGGCGTCAGTGTAATCTTCACTCCCAGTGCTTCCAGAACATCTGCTGCACCGGATTTGGAGGATGCTGCCCTATTTCCATGTTTTGCAACCGGAACACCGCCTGCTGCGATCACCAGAGAAGAAGTAGTGGAAATATTGAAGGAATTGGAACCGTCTCCGCCGGTACCCACGATTTCAAGCACATCCAGGTTGTGGAGAAGTTTGATACAGTGAGCTCTCATACCTGCTGCGGAAGCTGTGATCTCATCAATTGTCTCTCCTTTTAAAGCTAATGCAGTAAGATAGGCAGACATCTGTACAGGTGTTGCCTGACCGCTCATAATCTCGTCCATTACAGCTTCTGCTTCCGCATAAGCTAAATCCTGTTTCTTTGATAATTTAATAATGGCTTCCTTAATCATTTCTCACTACCTCCATAAAGTTCTCTATCATCACTCTGCCGTCCGGTGTCATTACAGATTCAGGATGAAATTGTACTCCGAACACAGGATATTTTGTATGTTCCACTGCCATGACCTCTCCGTCCTCTGACTCTGCTGTTACCCTAAGTTCTGCAGGCAGGGTATCCTTTAACGCTGCCAGGGAATGATATCTGGCTGCTGCAAAGGTATCCGGCAGGCCCTTAAAAAGCTGGCTTTCTCCTGTTTTATACATCAGTTTTTTCTTTCCATGCATCAGCTCTTTTGCATAGGAAACTGTTCCTCCAAAGGCTTCGCAGATGGACTGATGTCCCAGGCACACACCCAGGATGGGGATTTTTTCTGCAAATTCTTTAATCACCGGAATACAGATACCTGCATCCTCCGGCCTTCCCGGACCAGGGGATAAAATGATGGCTTCCGGCTTCATCTCTGCGATTTCTTCCAGTGTACACTCATCGTTTCTCACTACTTTGATGTCCGGTTCCACTGCGCCGATGAGCTGATATAAGTTATAGGAAAAGCTGTCATAATTATCGATCAGTAATATCATTCTAATCCCTCCTGTGCCTGTTCAATTGCCTGTACCACAGCTCTTGCCTTGTTGCAGCATTCCTGAAATTCCTTTTCCGGTACACTGTCTGCCACAATTCCGGCACCTGAACGGATACAGATTTCTCCGTTTTTCTTATAAACCAGGCGGATGGCAATACAGGTATCCAGATTTCCTGCAAAATCCAGATATCCGATGGCGCCTCCGTAAATGCCTCGTTTGCTCTGTTCCAGTTCCTCGATGATCTGGCAGGCTCTGAATTTGGGTGCTCCGGAAAGGGTTCCTGCCGGAAGGATTGCGTCTACTGCATCCACAGCGTCTTTATCATCCCGGATAATTCCTGTTACTGTGGAGCCCAGATGCATTACATGGGAAAAACGTTCTACGCAGAGATACTTTTCTACTTTTACAGTTCCGATCTTGCTGATCTTTCCAATATCGTTTCTTCCCAGGTCTACCAACATATTGTGTTCTGCCAGCTCTTTCTCATCTTTCAGAAGTCCCTCTTCAAGTTCTTTATCCTCTTCTCTTGTCTTTCCTCTTGGTCTGGTTCCTGCCAGAGGGAAGGTACTTAAGGTGCCATTTTCCAGCTTCGCAAGGGTTTCCGGGGAAGCACCTGCCAGTTCAATGTCATCACTGGAGAAATAAAACATATAAGGAGAAGGATTAGATGCCCGAAGAACCCGGTAAGTATCAAACAGGCTTCCTGTTGCTTTCGCACGCATGGGATTGGAAAGTACTACCTGGAAAATATCACCTTCTCTGATGTAATGTTTGGCTTTCTCCACCATCTCTGCATATTTTTCTTTCGGAAATTTCGGCTGTATTTCTGACTGAAGTCTCAGCGGTTCAAATTCCATATGCTCCCCGTTTCGGATCAGCTGCGCCATTTCCTCCAATTTCTTTACTGCTTTCTCGTAGGAGGCTTCCAGATCCTCTGCCATCACACCTGTGATCAGAAGTACTTTCTGTCTGAAATGGTCAAATACGATCACCTGATCAAAAAGCATTAAATCCATGTCCCTGAAATCCTGCTGTTCCCTGTCCTCCAGTTTCAGCTTTGGTTCACTGTATTTGATATAATCGTAGGAGAAATATCCTACCAGACCGCCTGTAAAAGGAGGCATCTTTTCCATTACCGGAGTTTTATATTTCCGGATGATTTCTCTGAGAGTATCACCGGGATGTGTGACCTGCCTTACGGTTTCCTCTGTTTTTCCCTCAGCATCGGTTGTCCGGATCTTCAATGTTCTGTCGGTACAGGTAATCTCCATGGACGGTTCATACCCCAGAAAAGAATACCTGCCCCACACTTCTGTCTGGCTGGCACTTTCCAGCAGGTAACAATGGCGGCTGGCTTTTCGCAAAATGCGCATAACCTCTACCGGTGTATATCTGTCTGCATAAAGTTCTCTGCACAGAGGAATACGACGATATTCATTTGTCTGTGCAAGCTGCCTGATGGTTTCTAATGTTGGATACATGGAAACACCTCCTGTGATTAATTCAGTTTCTGCCAAGAACATAAAAAAGCCCGCCCTTGACAGAATTATCTTTTCTGTCAAGGACGAGCGTATATACTTCACCCGCGGTGCCACCTTGATTTACGGTTTGAACCGTACTCTTTGCGAAATACCTTCATATTCCCGGCAACTGACGTATGCCTCACGTCACAGGATACTTAGTCTGCTCTGTAATCTTCAACCTTTCACTGTGCCCTCAGCGGCCCATTTGGCAGACTGCATTTCCACCCGGCTCTCACCTTCCCGGATTCTCTGTGCGCGCATGACTGCTTTGACTTCCGCTTCATCGGTTTAATCTGTTAAATTTACACTTAATTTACCACTGGAAGCTATATTTGTCAACCCTGAATTTCATTTTCAATAACATATTTTTATCATTACGTTGTTGTTCACTCCGTTCTCAGTAACGTAGCCAAAATTCATTCCAGACATCTGCAGTCTGTTTTCGCCACATACATCTGCACCAGATAATCATTCACTATAATCTGAATAAAAGCGCAAACCAGATATTCCCAGTTTCGCGCTTTTTATTGTTTTACTTATTCACTTTCGAACAATCCCAGTGTGCCAACAAGTTGATTCTACTGCTATTTCTTCTGTGCCTCTTTTTTCTTCATGTCAAGAATCTCTTCTGCAATCTCAACTTCGGATTTCTCATCCGGTGGAAGCACGATATTCAGAATGATAGCAAACAGTGCTGCAGGTACGATTCCTGAACCGCCGAAGATCAATGTGATTGCCTGCGGCATATGTGCAAGGACTGCTGAGTTTGCCCCCAGTCCATAGCCAAGACCAAGTGCAACGGAGACAATTGTTACGTTTCTCGGAGTTACCGGCCATTTTGTGATAAGCTGGATACCGCTGACAACAATAGATGAGAACATCATAACTGCCGCACCGCCCAGTACACTCTGAGGCATGATGGAGATCAGTGCTGCAAGTTTAGGAAACAGACCACATGCGATAAGGAAAATACCGCCTGTTGCAATTGAAAAACGGTTTACAACCTTGTTCATTGCAACCAGACCTACGTTCTGGCTAAAAGAAGTATTCGGAAGTACGCCAAATACTGCTGCCAGTGAAGATCCAAGACCATCGCACATAACGCCGCCAGAAAGTTCTTTGTCTGTAGCTTCTCTTCCAAGACCGCCCTCTGTGATACCGGAAATATCACCTACAGTCTCTACAGCTGTTACAATAAACATGATGCAGATCGGAACGATTGCCCTTGCATCAAATACCCATTTAACAGGCATGATCTTCGGCACTGCAAACCAGGATGCGCTTGCTACTTTATCCCAGTTAAGAACCCAGGATTTGGTAGCTTCTACTGTTGCACCTGCATCATCCACATAGGTAAATGTGGTAGGAAGAACTGCTGCCATAATACTTACCAGCACATATCCTACGATAATACCGATCAGAATTGATGCAAAGCTTGTAAATCCTTTTGTTCCATGTTTTAATACGACAATTACAACCAGAACTACAAAACCTACAAACAGATTCTCCAGAGAACCGTAGTCCTTAGCGGAACTTCCGCCTCCAAAAGAACTGATACCAACAGCGATCAGTGAAAGACCGATTGATAATACAACGGTTCCTGTTACAACTGACGGAAAAAATTTTCTCAGTGGTTTCAGGAAGCTTCCCAGTACAGTTTCAAAAAGACCGCCGATAAAGGATGCCGCCATGATCGCACCATACGCAACCACTCCATTACCCATGACTCCTGCAACACTCTGGCATACGCCAATGAAACCGGAACTGGTTCCCATAACGATGGGGAGTTTACCACCCACAGGTCCTATGGTAAATACCTGAACCAATGTTACAATACCTGCAATCAGCATGGCATTCTGCAGAAGTGCTACCTGCAGTTCTCCGCCGGCTTCGATTCCACAGGCTGCTGTGATGATCAGAAGCGGTGTAAGATTACCTACGAACATAGCCAGCACATGCTGCAAACCAAGAGGAATCGCCAGCTTCAGTGGCGGCCTTCCATCAAGGTCGTAGGGTGTTACTGTGTTTTTCTCTTGTTTCTCCATTCCTTTCCCTCTCTTTCGTGAATGTTAACGTGTAATGGCAAGGCAGTCTGTTTATCAATAGTCAGAATTTATTTAAAAAAGGCAGCTATCCCCTGAGAATAACTACCTTGTTATTATTTCATCATACTGTTGATATATCTCCTTGCTTTTACCCGTTGATATTATAAAGGATTTAAGAAATTATGGCAATAGATATGCAAAAATTTATGTATTAATATATCGAAACCTCAACAGGCTTCACATCCAGACTTATTGTTCCTGCACATTACAATGTCATATTTTTTCTACTGCCTGCATTCTGTTCTCAAGATTTGCAACATGTTCTATCAGGTAACTGGTCTGTACTGTATTCACATGATTATTATGTGCTGCTTCTACGGCTTCATTAAATTTTTTCACCAGATAGCCATGATTTTCCGCTAAAATTGAAATATTTCTGTCAGTTACATTTTCAAGATGAAGTTTAACACCGTTTACTTCTTCTTTTAAATCGCAAATATCCTGCTGTAACGGTTCAATAGCTTTCTGAACAGTAGCTTCTACTGTTTCTTTTACCGTAGCTTCCATCATTTCCCTTAACATTTTCATATCGTTTTTGTCCAGCATGTTTCTCACCTCCTGATCTGTTTACTTATCATTTCGTTCTTTTTCTGCTGATTATAACAAGTTCCGGATGTGAAGTCTATTCAATTTTCAATATTTCATGTATAACCATTTTCCATATTTACGTTTCTATAGTACATTTCATAATTCTTCTGTATCATAATTGTTTTCAGGGTAAATATCATAAAGAAACAATTTGTCAATCGGATATTCGCAACCTCCGCAGAGGACTTACTTGATTCAGTTAAATTGATTTATTCAGAAATGAAAAAAAGCCCACAAACCCCCTATCCAGGTTTATAGACTTATCTTTCGTAAATAGTAGCGAGAGGGGGATTCGAACCCTCGACACCACGGGTATGAACCGTGTGCTCTAGCCAACTGAGCTATCTCGCCATT
>PPYF01525055.1_pt1 | contig 44408 bp, 24 predicted proteins | sample 1559871 | NCBI WGS metagenome assembly PPYF01 (sample SAMN08240021, study PRJNA423297) | Human gut metagenome, whole genome shotgun sequencing project.
GGCGTAACCGTGAAGTTGTGGCCGATGAAGATTTGACTAACCCGAATATGCAGATTTCGTTGAGCGAAGCACAGAAGATTGATGCTTCCTACGAAGAAGGCGAAGAGGTGACTGACGAAGTTATCTTTGCGAAATTCGGTCGTCGTGCTATCCTGAATCTCCGCCAGACACTGGCTTCCAAGATTCTGGAACTTGAAAAAGACAGTATTTATAATAAATATATAGATAAGGTAGGTACAATCATCAATGCGGAAGTATATCAAATCTGGAAAAAGGAAATGCTGCTTCTTGACGATGAAGGAAACGAACTGCTGTTGCCAAAGACCGAACAAATTCCTAGCGATTTCTATCGTAAAGGTGAAACGGCCCGTGCAGTAGTTGCCCGCGTGGACAACAAGAACAATAATCCCAAGATTATCTTGTCACGTACTTCTCCCGTTTTCCTGCAACGTTTGTTTGAGATGGAAGTACCCGAAATCAATGATGGCTTGATTACCATCAAGAGGATTGCCCGCATCCCCGGCGAACGCGCCAAGATTGCGGTAGAATCTTATGATGACAGAATCGACCCCGTAGGAGCCTGCGTAGGTGTAAAGGGTAGTCGTATTCATGGCATCGTTCGTGAGCTTCGCAATGAGAATATCGACGTAATCAATTATACATCGAATATTTCATTGTTTATACAGCGCGCTTTGAGCCCGGCAAAAATTTCTTCTATCCGTCTGAATGAGGAAGAGAAAAAAGCAGAGGTGTTCCTCAAGCCGGAAGAAGTATCGCTGGCTATCGGTAAAGGCGGTTTGAATATCAAGCTGGCCAGTATGTTAACTGAGTACACTATCGACGTGTTCCGTGAGTTGGATGAGAATGTAGCTGATGAGGATATCTATCTCGATGAGTTTAGAGACGAAATCGACGGATGGGTGATTGATGCAATCAAGGCTATCGGCATTGATACGGCGAAGGCTGTGTTGAATGCTCCACGCGAGTTGTTGATTGAAAAGACGGACCTGGAAGAAGAGACAGTGGACGAGGTAATACACATTTTGAAATCGGAGTTTGAAGAAGAAGAACCGGAACAAGAACAAGAACAAGAACCGGAAAAGGAACAAGAGTAATTAGGTAATTACGATTGAGATTTTCTTCGCTCCATTTATTCATTAAATTTAAAATATGACGATAAGGTTAAACAAAGTTACAAGAGATTTGAATGTAGGAATCACAACGGTTGTTGAGTTCCTGCAAAAGAAAGGGCATACCGTTGAGGCTAATCCTAATACAAAAATTAGCGAGGAGCAGTACGCTATACTCGTGAAGGAGTTTAGTACAGATAAGAACCTTAGACTTGAATCGGAGCGTTTCATTCAGGAACGTCAGAATAAGGAACGTAATAAGGCATCGGTATCGATTGAGGGCTTCGAAAAACAGCCTGAGAAACCGAAGTCGGAAGATGTGATCAAGACAGTCGTACCTGAGGATGCACGTCCGAAGTTTAAACCTGTCGGGAAAATAGACTTGGATAAATTGAACGGTCGTAAAACAGAAAAGGTAGAAAAAGAACCGGAACAGAAAAAAGAAACTGTTGTGGAACGACCTGTTGTTAAACCTGAAGTGAAGAAAGAACCCGAAGTGAAGGTAGAAGAGGTGACAGCACCTGTTCAGCCCGAACCAGTGGTGAAACAAGCTGAAACAGTAAAACAAGCCGAACCGGTAAAACAAGCTGAACCTGTGAAACAGCCTGAGGTAGTAAAACAACCGGAGCCTGTAAGACCGGAACCTGTGAAACAACCGGAACCTACAGTAGAAAAGAAACCGGCAGAAGTGGAAAAAGTAGTGGAAGAAGTGATTAAAGAAGAGCCGAAGGTAAAAGCTGCACCTGTGAAGGCGGAAGAAAATAACAGGGTGGAAAGACCTGTAAAAGCAGCATCGGCAGAAGTCGCACCGGAAGTATCGGCGGAAAAAGAACCTTCTAAAGACGATGAAGTATTCAAAATCCGTCAACCGGAATTAGGCGCGAAGATAAATGTGATCGGTCAGATTGACCTGGCTGCGTTGAACCAGTCTACTCGTCCCAAGAAAAAATCGAAGGAAGAGAAACGCCGTGAACGCGAAGAGAAAGAGAAAATCCGTCAGGATCAGAAGAAGTTGATGAAGGAAGCTATCATCAAGGAGATTCGTAAGGATGATCCCAAGCAACCGAAAGTTGGGGCGAAAGATAATGCTGACGGCAATAAGAAGAAACGGAACCGTATCAACAAGGAGAAGGTGGACGTGAACAACGTGGCAACTTCCAACTTTGCTGCTCCGAGACCGAATGTACAAGGTAAGGGTGGTGCCGGTGGACATGGTGGCAACAACAGTGGTAACGCTGGTGGTGGCAACAACCAAGGCAACAATAACAACCGGAGAAATAACAATAACAATAGAGACCGCTTCAAAAAGCCTGTTATCAAACAGGAAGTGAGCGAGGAAGATGTAGCAAAACAGGTAAAAGAAACTCTTGCACGTCTGACAACCAAAGGAAAGAACAAGACTTCAAAATACCGTAAGGAAAAACGTGAAATGGCTTCCAACCGTATGCAGGAACTGGAAGACCAGGAAATGGCAGACAGCAAGGTATTGAAGCTCACCGAATTCGTAACTGCTAATGAGCTGGCAACGATGATGGATGTTTCTGTCAATCAGGTTATCGCTACTTGTATGAGCATCGGTATCATGGTTTCTATCAACCAACGTCTGGATGCGGAAACTATCAATCTGGTTGCCGAAGAGTTCGGATTCAAGACTGAATATGTAAGTGCGGAAGTGGCACAGGCCATCGTTGAAGAAGAAGATGCACCGGAAGATTTGAAACCGCGTGCTCCGATTGTTACGGTGATGGGACACGTTGACCACGGTAAGACATCTTTGCTCGACTATGTGCGTAAGGCGAATGTAATAGCCGGTGAGGCCGGTGGTATCACACAGCATATCGGTGCATACAACGTGAAGTTGGAAGACGGACGTCGCATTACATTCCTGGATACTCCGGGTCATGAGGCGTTTACCGCTATGCGTGCCCGTGGTGCGAAAGTAACGGATATTGCCATTATTATTGTGGCTGCCGATGATAACGTGATGCCGCAGACGAAGGAAGCAATCAACCATGCGATGGCAGCGGGAGTACCTATTGTCTTTGCAATTAATAAGGTGGATAAGCCGACTGCAAATCCGGATAAGATTAAAGAGGAACTGGCCGCTATGAACTACCTTGTTGAAGAATGGGGTGGTAAATATCAGTCACAAGATATCTCTGCCAAGAAGGGCATGGGTGTGGAAGAATTGCTGGAAAAAGTATTGCTGGAAGCTGAAATGCTTGACTTGAAGGCAAATCCGGACCGTAATGCTTCCGGCTCTATCATCGAGTCTTCACTGGATAAGGGACGTGGATATGTAGCGACTGTGCTGGTATCTAACGGTACTCTGAAAGTAGGGGACATCGTTTTGGCGGGAACAAGCTACGGACGTGTGAAAGCTATGTTCAACGAACGTAACCAACGCATCACGAAATCAGGACCTTCTGAACCGGCATTGATTCTGGGATTGAATGGCGCTCCTGCCGCAGGTGACACTTTCCATGTAGTCGAAAGCGATCAGGAAGCTCGTGAAATCACCAACAAACGTGAACAGTTGGCTCGTGAGCAAGGCTTGCGTACGCAGAAAATCCTTACGTTGGATGAGCTGGGTCGTCGTATTGCTTTGGGTAACTTCCAGGAACTGAACATCATCGTTAAGGGTGACGTGGACGGTTCTGTCGAAGCATTGAGTGACTCGTTGATTAAGCTGTCTACGGAACAGATTCAGGTAAATGTCATCCACAAGGGTGTGGGAGCAATCTCCGAGTCAGACGTTTCTCTGGCTGCCGCTTCGGATGCAATTATCGTCGGATTCCAGGTACGTCCTTCGGGCGCTGCCGGTAAGATGGCCGATCAGGAAGGTGTCGACATCCGTAAGTATTCTGTCATCTACGATGCAATCGAAGAGGTGAAGGCTGCTATGGAAGGTATGTTGGCTCCGGAACTGAAGGAGCAAATCACTGCGACTATCGAAATCCGCGAAGTGTTCAACATCACGAAGGTGGGTCTTGTAGCCGGTGCGATGGTGAAGAGCGGCAAGGTGAAACGCAGCGACAAGGCTCGTTTGATTCGCGATGGTATCGTTATCTTTACCGGAAACATCAATGCTTTGAAACGCTTCAAGGACGATGTGAAGGAAGTAGGTACAAACTTCGAGTGCGGTATCAGCTTAGTGAACTGCAACGACATGAAGGTGGGCGATATGATCGAGGCATTCGAAGAAATTGAAGTGAAACAGACATTATAAATTGTACTGAATCAAAAATAAACGGAGGCACAGAGTGAATTATAACTCCGTGCCTCTTTTTTCTTTTTAAGAAGGAATATGGCAACGATTGATATAATAATCCTTATTATAGTGGGCGCAGGGGCGATAGTAGGCTTTATAAAAGGCTTCATTCGTCAGTTGGCTTCTATCTTGGGATTGATAGTCGGCCTGATGGCGGCGAAGGCTTTGTACGCTTCTTTGGCAGAAAAGCTCTGTCCGACAGTGACCGATTCAATGACAGTTGCGCAGGTATTGGCTTTTATCATGATTTGGATAGCCGTCCCGCTGATTTTTGTACTGATTGCTTCGTTGTTGACAAAAGCTATGAAAGCCGTTTCCTTGAATTGGCTGAACCGCTGGTTAGGAAGCGGGCTGGGAGCATTGAAGTTCCTGTTGTTAACAAGTGTGGTGATTGGTGCGATACAGTTCATAGATGGCGATAATAAGTTAATTAGTGCAACAAAAAAGGAGGAATCCTTGTTATATTATCCGATGGAAACGTTTGCGGGGATGTTTTTTCCTGCTGCAAAGAATATGACGCAACAATATATATTAGAGAATAAAGATGCAACAAGAAGAACCCAATAAAAAGAAACCCAATCAGAAAGATGAACTCGAAGGGAAGAAGACCGATAATGAGTTTGTCAGGAAGTTTGCGGAAGAGAAATATAAGTATGGCTTCACTACAGAGGTACATACAGACATCATTGAGCGTGGACTCAATGAGGACGTGATTCGTTTGATTTCATCGAAGAAGGACGAGCCGGAGTGGATGCTGGATTTCCGGCTGAAAGCGTACCGCCATTGGCTGACGCTGGAGATGCCTACCTGGGCACATCTCCGTATTCCTGAAATTGACTATCAGGCTATTTCCTATTATGCCGACCCGACCAAGAAGAAAGAAGGTCCCAAAAGCATGGAAGAAGTAGACCCTGAACTGATAAAGACATTCAATAAGCTGGGAATACCTCTGGAAGAACAGATGGCGCTTAGCGGAATGGCGGTGGATGCCGTTATGGACTCTGTTTCCGTAAAGACTACCTTCAAGGAGACGCTGATGGAGAAGGGAATTATTTTCTGCTCGTTCAGTGAAGCGGTGCGGGAGCACCCGGACTTGGTAAAGAAATACATGGGCTCGGTAGTAGGCTACCGTGATAATTTCTTTGCTGCGTTGAACTCGGCTGTGTTCTCGGACGGTTCATTTGTCTATATTCCGAAAGGTGTACGTTGCCCGATGGAGCTTTCCACTTATTTCCGTATCAATGCCCGCAATACGGGACAGTTTGAACGTACATTGATTATAGCGGATGATGACGCCTATGTTTCTTATCTCGAAGGATGTACGGCTCCGATGCGTGATGAGAATCAGTTACATGCCGCTATTGTGGAAATCATCGTACACGACCGTGCCGAAGTGAAATACAGTACTGTTCAGAACTGGTATCCGGGAGATGCCGAAGGTAAGGGCGGTGTATATAACTTTGTGACGAAACGCGGTAACTGCAAAGGAGTGGATAGCAAACTCTCCTGGACACAAGTGGAAACCGGTTCGGCAATTACCTGGAAATATCCTTCCTGTATTCTGACAGGCGATAATTCGACTGCCGAGTTCTATTCCGTGGCTGTGACAAACAACTACCAGCAGGCGGATACCGGTACGAAGATGATTCACCTGGGCAAGAATACCCGTAGCACGATTGTGAGTAAAGGTATCTCTGCCGGACATAGCGAGAACTCTTATCGCGGATTGGTACGTGTAGCGGAGAAAGCGGATAATGCCCGTAATTATAGCCAGTGTGACTCTCTGTTGCTGGGAGATAAGTGCGGTGCGCACACCTTCCCGTATATGGATATTCGCAATGAGACAGGAGTGGTAGAGCATGAAGCTACGACAAGCAAGATTAATGAAGACCAGATATTCTATTGTAATCAGCGCGGTATCCCGACAGAAGATGCTATCGGACTGATTGTGAACGGATATGCGAAAGAAGTTTTGAATAAGCTTCCGATGGAATTTGCGGTAGAAGCACAGAAGTTGCTTACTATTTCGTTGGAAGGAAGTGTAGGATAAAAAATAAAAGTGATTATGTTAGAAATAAAAGACCTGCATGCCAGCATTAATGGCAAAGAGATATTGAAAGGCATTAACCTGACGGTGAAGCCGGGCGAAATACATGCAATCATGGGGCCGAACGGTTCCGGTAAGAGTACACTTTCTTCCGTCCTGGTAGGTAATCCTGCTTTTGAGGTGACGAAAGGCTCGGTCACTTTTTATGGGAAGAATCTGTTGGAGTTGAGCCCTGAAGACCGTAGCCACGAAGGTATCTTCCTTAGTTTCCAGTATCCGGTGGAAATTCCCGGTGTAAGTATGGTGAACTTTATGCGCGCTGCCGTGAACGAGCAACGCAAATATAAAGGTCTACCCGCACTGACAGCCAGTGAATTCTTGAAACTGATGCGTGAGAAACGTGCAGTCGTTGAACTGGACAATAAACTGGCTAACCGTTCGGTGAACGAAGGTTTCTCCGGTGGTGAAAAGAAACGCAACGAAATCTTCCAGATGGCAATGCTCGAACCGCGTTTGAGTATTCTCGACGAAACAGACTCCGGCCTGGACATCGACGCGCTCCGTATTGTAGCCGAAGGAGTGAACAAACTGAAAACTCCCGACACAAGCACGATTGTCATCACTCACTATCAACGTCTGCTCGATTATATCAAACCGGATGTTGTACATGTACTTTATAAAGGCCGTATCGTAAAAACTGCCGGTCCGGAACTAGCCCTGGAACTGGAAGAAAAAGGATATGACTGGATTAAGAAAGAAGTAGGAGAATAATGATGAATGCTGAACAACAATACATAGACCTCTTCTCACAGACGGAAGCCATGATTTGCAGGCATAGTGCCGAAGTGCTGAATGCACCCCGTGCCGCTGCTTTTGCCGATTTTGAGCGAATCGGATTCCCGACCCGTAAGATGGAGAAGTACAAATATACGGATGTAAGCAAATATTTTGAACCGGACTTCGGCCTGAACCTGAATCGTCTTGCTATCCCGGTCAACCCGTATGAAGTGTTTAAGTGCGACGTGCCGAATATGAGTACTGCTCTGTATTTCGTAGTCAACGATGCATTTTATAACAAGGCACTTCCCAAAAGTCATTTGCCGGAAGGCGTTATCTTCGGTAGTCTGAAAGACGTAGCCGGACAGCATCCTGAACTGGTGAAGAAGTATTACGGCAAACTGGCAGATACTTCCAAAGATGGCGTGACGGCTTTCAATACCACTTTTGCACAAGACGGAGTCATCTTCTATGTGCCGAAAAATGTAATTGTGGAAAAGCCCATCCAGTTAGTAAACATCCTGCGTGCAGACGTCAACTTTATGGTAAACCGACGTGTATTGATTATCCTGGAAGATGGCGCACAAGCCCGCTTGTTGATTTGTGACCATGCCATGGATAACGTGAACTTCCTTGCAACGCAGGTCATTGAAGTCTTTGCCGGAGAGAATGCCGTATTCGATATGTACGAACTGGAAGAAACACATACCAGTACAGTCCGTATCAGCAATCTGTACGTAAAACAGGAAGCGAACAGCAATGTCCTGCTGAATGGTATGACTTTGCATAACGGTACTACCCGCAATACAACCGAAGTGCTGCTGGCAGGCGAAGGTGCTGAAATAAACCTTTGCGGTATGGCAATTGCCGACAAGAACCAGCACATAGATAATAATACAAGCATCGACCACGCAGTGCCGAACTGTACCAGCAACGAATTGTTCAAATACGTTCTCGACGACCAGTCGGTAGGCGCATTTGCCGGACTGGTATTGGTACGTCCCGACGCACAGCATACCAACTCACAACAGACCAACCGGAACCTTTGTGCTACACGCGAGGCCCGCATGTACACGCAACCCCAGTTGGAAATCTATGCAGACGATGTGAAATGTTCGCATGGAGCAACTGTCGGACAGTTGGACGAGAATGCATTATTCTACATGCGTTCACGTGGAATTGAAGAGAAGGAAGCCCGTTTGCTATTGATGTTCGCGTTTGTCAATGAAGTAATTGATACCATTCGTCTGGATGCACTGAAAGACCGTCTGCATCTGTTGGTAGAAAAACGTTTCCGTGGCGAATTGAACAGATGCCAGGGTTGTGCAATCTGTAAATGATGATAAATCACTAATAGAAATGGATATTCAAAAGATACGTGAGGATTTTCCGATATTAAGCCGTACGGTCTACGGTAAACCTTTGGTTTACTTCGACAACGGTGCAACGACTCAAAAACCCCGTTTGGTAGTTGATTCGTTGGTGGACGAGTATTATTCCGTGAATGCGAACGTGCACCGCGGCGTGCATTACCTCTCGCAACAAGCCACGGAACTGCATGAAGCTTCCCGTGAAACGGTACGTCAGTTTATCAATGCCCGTAGCACGAACGAAGTTGTCTTTACTCGTGGAACAACGGAAAGCATCAATCTTCTTGTCTCCAGTTTTGGTGATGAGTTTATGCAAGAGGGCGACGAAGTTATCCTCTCAGTGATGGAACATCACAGCAATATCGTTCCCTGGCAATTACTGGCAGCCCGAAAAGGCATCGCCATCAAAGTAATTCCCATGAACGACAAAGGCGAACTGTTATTGGACGAATATGAAAAGCTTTTCTCCGAACGTACGAAGATTGTCAGCGTAGTTCAGGTTTCCAATGTTCTAGGCACTGTGAATCCGGTGAAAGAGATGATTGCTACCGCTCATGCCCATGGCGTACCTTTTTTGGTAGATGCCGCGCAATCTATTCCTCACATGAAGGTGGACGTACAGGATTTGGATGCCGATTTCCTGGTATTCTCCGCTCATAAGGTATATGGCCCGACAGGAGTCGGCGTACTTTATGGAAAAGAAGAATGGCTGGACCGTATGCCGCCTTATCAGGGCGGGGGAGAAATGATTCAACACGTCTCTTTCGAAAAAACAACGTTCAACGAACTTCCTTTCAAGTTTGAAGCCGGTACACCCGATTATATAGGAACCACAGGTCTGGCAAAAGCCCTCGACTATGTGAACGGCATCGGCATGGAAAAGATTGCGAAGCACGAACATGAACTGACAACCTACGCCCTGCAACGCCTGAAAGAAATACCTGATATGCGTATATTCGGCGAAGCCGCCGACCGGGGTGCAGTAATCTCCTTCCTGGTAGGTAATATCCACCACTTCGACTTAGGCACTTTGCTGGACCGTTTGGGTATTGCCGTCCGTACCGGACACCATTGCGCGCAACCCTTGATGCAGCGACTTGGTATTGAAGGAACTGTCAGGGCATCATTCGCCATGTATAATACGAAAGCGGAAATTGATGCGCTGGTGGCAGGAATCGAACGCGTCAGCCGTATGTTTTAAAATATGAATCGCTGTTCCTACGGGAATGGCGTTTTTTTTATTCTTTAACTAAAAAAAGATGCCTTCAAGTGCAGTGATTTGAAGTTTCAAGCGTCTAATATGTAAAAGGAATATTTGGAGAGTCGTGAGACTATGCTTATATTATAAATTCTCTCTCTTTAACATTAATGGCAGCTATATCGTAAAAAGTTACGGTATAGCTGCAACTTTTTAGGGGTGTTCCCCGTCTAATAGAGGTAGCGGCAGTATGCTGATGGTGACTGCTCACGGCACAGCCGTAAAGATTGAGGATTAACTGATTATTATTGTGTGTGTAAAAAAGAAAGGGGAAACACCGTGAAATGGTGAATCCCCTTTTCTGTTTTTGCCTGTCTGTTTATTCCGCAGTCAATTCAATCACACGACTGAAAGCCTGGTTTGTGGTGAACGCATGGATTCCCACTTTCATCAGATAATCTCCTGAATATGTTTTTTCGTTGGCATCCAGATTTGATTTCCTGTTCGGCATCAGATTGATTTCTTTCACCTTATACATTTTCCCGGCATCCAATCCCTGTAATTTCACAGGAAGCAACTTCTCTGCATAACGCGGATGAATATCGTATGTATAAAGAACAGCCTTATTCTTGTCCGGTGCCGCATACATCACAGACATATGGTTGCCGTCATAAGGAGAAACGAGTCTGTATTGGTCCCCGTCCAGAATTACTTTTTTCAGGCGTGTCCAGTTGACAACTGCGTCCTGGCAATAAGTCAGTTCGTCTGCATTCAGTTCTTTCAGTCCGAGGTCGAAGCCTAATTTGCACATACTGGCTACGTCGGTACGGAATTTCACGCTTGTCTTCTTGTTCCAGCTAGTCACGTGTGCGGACATCGCTTTTGCGGGGAAGATTTGCGAGAATCCCCATTGGATAAACAGACGTTCTATCGGGTCGGTATTATCACTGCACCAGAACTCTGTGAAGTATTTCAATGCTTCGTAGTCGCAACGCGCGCCGCCACCGGAGCAAAGCATCATCGGTGTATTGGGATATTTCTCTTTTACACGTTTCAGTACGTTGTATATGCCGCGTACATGGTCGATGTAAAGCTGTCCCTGTTTGTTTTTCAGATAGGGGGAGTAGATGTTCGTGATAGGTGAGTTACAGTCCCATTTGAAATAGGCGACTTCCGGGTTCTCAGTCAGGATATTGTCTACCACGCCGAAAACGAAGTCCTGCACTTTCGGGTTACTGAGGTCGAGAACCAACTGATTACGGTAGTAATAAGTTTCACGGTTCGGCAGGGTGATAGCCCAGTCGGGATGCTTTTCAAAGAGTTCGCTTTTCGGGTTCACCATTTCCGGCTCAATCCAGATACCGAATTTCACTCCGGCTTCTTTGGCAGATTTCACGAGTGCGGGAATACCACCGGGGAGTTTCGACTTCATTACTTCCCAGTCACCCAGTCCGGCATTATCACTGTTGCGTGGGTGCTTGTTTCCAAACCAGCCGTCGTCGAGCAAGAACATATCCACGCCGAGATGTTTAGCTTCCTTCATTAGTTCGGAGAGTAATTCTTCATTGAACTTGAAGTAGGTATTTTCCCAGTTGTTCAGCAGGGTGAGGCGGTCGCCTTGTCCGTCTTTCAATTGGTGATTGCGTGCCCAGGCATGGAGATTACGACTGGCTTCGCCCGTACCGTTATTGCTGAAAGTGAACATAAACTCTGGAGTCGTGAATATTTCGTCCGCTTTCAACTCATAATCAGAAGCATAAGGATTGATAGCCGGGATTACACGGAGATTGCCTACATTATCCACTTCAAAAGTAAACTGGAAATTTCCTGTCCATCCGATAGTACCCAACATCACACGTCCTTGTGTTTCCTGTGCCGGTTGCTCGATACCGAGTTCGAAGAACGGATGCGTGTGCATAGCGGCACGGCTTCCGAGCTTGGTGTCGATTACTTTCTTTCCGAATCGTAGCGGCTGTGTGCTCATCTGTGCTTCTTTCGCCCAGTCACTGCTGAATTCAGTCAGATAATATTCATTTCCGGAGAAATAGAGCATGGTGGAAGCATAACGCCACAAAGTGACCGGCTTCTTTTCATTATGCTTTATTTCACTCCATGTTTTGATAACGTTCTCTTTCGGATAAGCGATATAATGCAAAGTCACTTCTACCGGATACTGGTTGTCTTTCAAACGGATGATTGTTTCCGTTCCGCCTGTTACTGCCTTCTGTTCGGAAGATACATAACGGAGGATAGTACTCGGATTGCCATCGCTGTGTGTGATAGCTACGGCAGGTTCAAAGTAATCCTCTGCGCCGGAGCCCGGATATACTTCCCAGCCGCGGGTAGATACGCTTCCGTCGCTACCGCCTTTCACATAAGGGGAGAAATTGTCTATGTCGCGTTCGTTCAGTAACTTATCGCCGAGATAAGCCTGATAAAGGCGTCCGTTCGGAGCCACTTGAAGGATTAAATCCGTGTTGTCCGTTGCGATGCGGATAACGTTCTTTTCCTGGGCATTTATCTGCGCCAGTGTGCACAATGCCATTAGTAATGCAAATAGTTTCTTCATGGGTTTTAAATAATAATTAGGTATTAGTTAGTTTGTGGGCATTAAGAATGCCACAAAGATAATGATAATTCGCTACATACAAACTAGAATTTGATGCTTGCGCTAAATTCTACGGTAAAAGGGCGTAAATAATTTCCACTCATATAATTTCCGGCATATTGGGCAGCTTCCTCTTTGGTTATCAGTTCCGTCGGCAGTCATCGGTCGAAACTCTAGTTTCCAAGGCAGGAAACTTTAGTTTCTAACGCTTGAAACTTTAGTTTCAGTGCCTTGAAACTAATTGTTTCACACCGAGAAACCAACAGTTTCAAGCAATGAAACACTTTGTTTCAAAGCATGAAACAAAAAGTTCCAACGGATGAAACGGGAATTGCCTTTAATTGCCGCATTTGCTTGTAGTAGACTTTGTCTAAATTAGGCGGTGATAGGTGATAGATGAGGTGATAGGTTGCCGACAACCTATCACCGTTCTGTAAGTGCGATGAATAAGGCGTTTCGGAAGGTCGGTGATAGGTTGAAAGAGAATTTCCGTTTTTTAATATGAGAGAGAGTAGTCGGATATGTAGAATTTCCGGTATTTGCCGTACTTATTGTCTGCCCGACGATTAAAATACTAATATTCCCTGTGCCCTCTGCATCCTTTGGAGTGAAATATTTTTTCATTCTTACTTGCTTTTGTCGTTTGATTTCCATAATTTTAGCCACCGTAAACCCTTTAAAAATTAATCCTATGGATAGCATTCTTTTCTGGCTGGTTCCGGTTGCTTCCGTGTTGGCCCTCTGCTTTGCTTATTACTTCCATAAGCAAATGATGAAGGAGAGTGAAGGTACTCCCCAAATGATAAAAATTGCCGCTGCCGTGCGCAAAGGCGCTATGTCTTACTTGAAACAGCAATACAAGATTGTAGGCTGGGTATTCCTGGGACTGGTAATTTTGTTCTCAATTATGGCTTATGGCTTTCACGTTCAGAATGCATGGGTTCCCATCGCTTTCCTGACGGGTGGTTTCTTCTCCGGTCTTTCCGGTTTCCTTGGGATGAAAACGGCAACTTATGCATCGGCACGTACCGCCAATGCCGCACGCAATTCGTTGAACTCAGGATTGAGAATCGCCTTCCGAAGCGGTGCGGTGATGGGGCTTGTGGTAGTCGGTCTTGGTTTGCTCGATATTTCTTTCTGGTACTTGTTGCTGAACGCAGTGATTCCTGCCGACGCGCTCACGCCTACTCATAAGCTCTGCGTGATTACCACTACAATGCTTACTTTCGGTATGGGAGCTTCCACCCAGGCGCTTTTTGCCCGTGTCGGTGGTGGTATCTACACAAAGGCTGCCGATGTCGGAGCCGACCTGGTGGGTAAGGTGGAAGCCGGAATCCCCGAGGACGACCCGCGCAATCCCGCCACTATTGCCGACAACGTAGGCGATAACGTAGGCGACGTAGCCGGTATGGGAGCCGATTTATATGAATCTTACTGCGGCTCTATCCTGGCAACGGCTGCCTTGGGGGCTGCCGCCTTCATCCATTCTGCCGATACAGTGATGCAGTTCAAAGCCGTTATTGCTCCGATGTTGATTGCTGCTGTGGGTATTATCCTTTCTATTATAGGTATATTCGCTGTCCGTACCAAAGAGAATGCGAAGATGAAAGACTTGCTGGGCTCGCTGGCATTCGGAACAAATCTTAGCTCCGTGCTCATTGTCTTTGCTACCTTCCTTATACTGTGGCTCTTGCAACTCGATAACTGGGCGCTGATTTCTTGTGCCGTAGTAGTCGGCCTGGTAGTCGGCATTGTCATCGGACGTTCTACGGAATATTATACTTCCCAGTCTTATCGCCCCACTCAGAAACTGAGTGAAAGCGGAAAGACCGGCCCTGCCACGGTGATTATCTCCGGCATCGGTCTGGGTATGCTTTCTACGGCTATCCCTGTGATTGCCGTAGTCGTAGGTATCATCGCTTCTTATTTATTGGCTTCCGGCGGCGATTTTGCCAATGTCGGAATGGGATTGTACGGAATCGGTATTGCTGCTGTCGGCATGCTTTCTACATTAGGCATCACATTGGCAACAGATGCCTACGGCCCGATTGCTGATAATGCAGGTGGTAATGCGGAAATGGCAGGCTTGGGTGCTGAAGTCCGCAAACGTACCGACGCGCTCGACTCATTGGGTAATACGACCGCTGCCACAGGAAAAGGTTTTGCAATCGGTTCCGCCGCACTGACCGGTCTGGCTTTGTTGGCATCTTATATTGAGGAAATCCGAATCGGTCTGACCCGTCTCGGAAGCGTGGACTTGACTTACTCGGATGGAAGTCCCTTCAATGTGGCAAATGCGACATTTATCGACTTCATGAACTATTATGAAGTGAACTTGATGAACCCGAAAGTTCTTTCGGGTATGTTCCTCGGTTCGATGATGGCTTTCCTGTTCTGTGGTCTGACGATGAATGCCGTAGGACGTGCCGCAGGGCATATGGTAGACGAAGTACGTCGCCAGTTCCGTGAAATCAAAGGTATCCTGACGGGAGAAGCGGAACCGGATTACGAACGCTGTGTCGAAATCTCGACAAAAGGTGCGCAACGCGAAATGGTTGTCCCTTCTCTGATTGCTATTATTGCTCCTATCTTTACCGGACTCATCTTCGGCGTTCCCGGTGTGCTCGGTCTGTTGATTGGTGGTCTGAGCAGCGGTTTCGTATTGGCTATCTTCATGGCTAATGCCGGCGGTGCATGGGATAACGCAAAGAAATATGTGGAAGAAGGTAATTTCGGTGGCAAAGGCAGTGAGGTGCATAAAGCAACCGTAGTAGGTGATACGGTAGGCGACCCGTTCAAAGATACATCCGGCCCTAGCTTGAATATCCTGATAAAACTGATGAGCATGGTAGCCATTGTGATGGCAGGGCTCACTGTTGCCTGGAGTTTGTTCTAAAAAAGTAAGAAATAACCAAGAAAAAGGAGACGGAAAACGAGTCTCCTTTTTTTATTTCCTTTACCTTTGTGCTTGAATAAAAATAAGTTGTACCTGAATAAAAACGATAAAGATGTTATTACCTTATTTGAATGAGAATCTGATTGAAGCGGGATGCGATGAGGCAGGTCGTGGCTGTTTGGCAGGTGCAGTATATGCCGCTGCCGTGATTCTTCCGAAAGACTTTAAGAATGAGTTGTTGAATGACTCCAAGCAACTGACGGAAAAACAGCGCTACGCATTGCGTGAGGTAATAGAAAAGGAAGCCATAGCATGGGCGGTTGGTGTCGTCTCACCGGAAGAGATAGATGAGATAAATATCCTGCGTGCTTCTTTCTTAGCCATGCACCGTGCTGTCGACCAACTGACTACCCGTCCGCAGCATCTGCTAATTGATGGCAATCGTTTCAATAAATACCCCGATATTCCTCATACCACGGTAATAAAGGGAGATGGGAAATATCTTTCTATAGCCGCCGCATCTATTTTAGCCAAAACTTATAGAGATGACTATATGAATCGTCTTCACGAGGAATATCCATCTTACGATTGGGACCATAATAAAGGTTACCCAACTAAAAAACACCGTGCCGCCATTGCCGAACGTGGGACAACTCCTTATCATCGTTTAACGTTTAATCTGTTAGGAGACGGACAACTTTCTCTAGGTTTCTAGTGCAATTTGTTCTCTCTAAACTTATGTTTTCTACATTTTTTTGCAGAATAAGCACGAATTTGTTACACATAACCGTGATTTTGTCCTGTTTGGGATGAAAAAGTGTTGTTTAGTGCTTTTAATTGTTATTAAAATGCTATATATTTGCAAACGGTAACAAGAATTAAAAAGTTTAAAATCATGGCAACGAACAAACTATTGTGGTCTTCTAGAGTTATTGGGGTATTTTCTGTAATGTTGATTTGCGCTCTTTCAGCAAATGCACAGTTCTTGCGTACTTCTTATTTTATGGAAGGCACGCATTATCGTCAACAATTGAATCCGGCTTTGACACCGACAAAGGGGTTTATTAATCTTCCGATAATAGGAGGAACTAGTGCGACGATTGGTTCCACTTCGTTAGGTTATCAAGATATTATTGACATTATGGATAATGGGAATGACTTTTATAAGACCCAGGATTTCATGAATCGTTTGAAAGATAACAATACGTTGAATGTGAATCTTAATTTCAATATTCTTTCTGCTGGATGGTATAAGGGAAAAAATTTCTGGACTTTCAATATCGGGTTGCGTACAGATGTTGGTGCGAATCTGACTAAGAATATGTTTAGTACCTTAAATAAAATTGATGAACTGGAAAATAATTGGCAAGAGATTGGCGAGTTAAGTATTGATGGTCAGCAATTAAATATACAGGCTTATACGGAAGTGGGACTTGGACTTTCTCGCCAGATTAACGAACGTTTAACAGTAGGTGGACGCGTGAAGGTATTGTTGGGCATTGGTAATATGGAAATGAAGATTAAACAGGCTTATATGAAAGCTAACCTGCCAGATCAAACACGTATAGACCAGATTGCTAATACGGAATTTACATCCAATTGGCAGAATGAACTTACTGCGTTAAAGAATGAAATAAATGGCTATAATGCTAATTTGAAGGTTGAAGCCAGTTTGGAAAGTTCTTTCAAGGGTATGGATCTTGTAGAAAATGAAAAAGGCTATGTAGATGATTTTGATTTTGATGCAGGGAAGATGGGGCTTGCGGGCTACGGTTTCGGTATTGATTTGGGAGCATCCTACAAAATACTGGATAACCTGACGGTTTCTGCAGCTGTTCTTGATTTAGGATTTATCTCTTGGTCGAAAGGAAGTACAAAAATAGCCAATGCAAATGGGAATATGGAAATGGATGGAAGCGATTATGTGGAAAGATTTAATAACGTTTCTTCTTTAGAAGATGCACAAAAGGTTTTAAATGATTTCTCCAATGAATCTTCTGATTTCTTGAACAGTGTTGGTAATGGTGACATTCTTAATTATGATATGTTAAAAATGGAAGCTCAGGATGCTGACAAATCCCGTAAATCTAGTTTGGCAGCAACGATGGTGTTGGGAGCTGAATATGGGTTCTTCAACAATAAATTAGCGGTGGGAGTTTTGTCGACTACTCGTTTTGTGAAACCTGAAACATTGACAGAATTGACATTTTCTGCCAACTACCGTCCGAAGAGTTGGTTTAATGTAGCTCTTAGCTATTCGGCTATTCAGTCTGCAGGTAAATCTTTCGGTTTAGGCTTGAAAGTTGGTCCTGTTTTTGTCGGAACCGATTATATGTTCTTAGGAAAGAACTCTAACTCTGTTAATGCGTTTGTTGGACTCTCTATCCCGTTGGGCAAAAGAAAAGTAAACAAACAAGGATAAAATAGAAATTTAATTTCTCTCTCTAAACATTCTCTTTTAATTAATTCTCTATCGAAGTAAAAACGTATAATTTCAGCCTGTTATCTGTGATTAGATGACAGGCTGTTTTTTATGAGTGCTGTTTCTGGCAATAAACGACAGAAACAGCACTCGTAATCTTTTATCTGATAGAAATATTTGCTATAAATGAAAATACTGCTAAATTTATAAGCATAAAAATGAACTCTTGAGTTGTGTTTTTAGACATGATAACCATGTAATCGTGCGATTTGAACGCTTCTACATAATTAGGCGTTTTTTATGTTAAAGAAAATAATGTAACTTTGATACATCTTGCTGGAAGTAAAAAGAAAGAATACGAAGTAGATATCCGAGTTAGGGACGGGAACAGTGCTATTCGTATTTCTATAATTGAGTTGCAAAACTATTATGCGTAAAAAAATAATGATTATGGGAAATGTGATTAAGAATTTGGGTTATGCTTTATTGATTAGTGTATGTCTTTTTGCCTGTTCAGATGGCGAAAAACAAGATGAAAATGAAGTCGGAAAAACATTATTAGTTGGGCTCTGGCAAAGTCAATCTGTACAAGGTGCTTATACAGGGGAATATCGTGAATGTTTTGATTTTAGGAAAGACGGAACTTTTACTGTTTATGATTATGATAGTGACTCCGGATGGTATAATGATGGAGAAGGTGTCTGGGAATATATTGGCGGAAGTTTAAGTCTAACTTATACAGATCAATTAAATACTTTTAAAGTAGAGTCGGTTACAGAAAATACATTGATATTGATAAAACCAGAGAGTGATGGGAACATAACTGTTACTTATCAACGGATAGACCAGTTAGTGCTCTTCCCAACTCCAGAGGTTACTTTTGTTGGAGTTTGGTCAGGTATAGTTGGCTATACTTGTATTAGCGGTCAGCATAAACTGGAGAAAGGTCGGCTAACTCTGAAAGCTGATGGTACCGGTATCCTTGTATATGCTGGAGAAGGAGCGTTTACTTTTAGTTATGTTGTAAATCAGAATGAGAAAAAGATATATATAAATTTTAATGATGGCAGACATACCGAGTTTCAATATACTACATGGACAAATAAACAATTGACATTGGTTGAGATGTGTCCTAGCTGTAATAAGAATGTTAGTATGGAATTGAAGCGTGTTGATGAAGTGCGGAAAATTGTAATCACGTCAACAGAAAGATATGTAGATACTTATTCATTTACATATGATGAACAGGGGCGTATTAATAGGATGGAGTATACATCGACAGATTCAGAATATGATGATAATGAGGAAGCTGATATTTCAATTGTATATAGCGGGAGTCAGATTCAAGTAACTAATGCAGTTGTAGATAATAGCCCATATAAGGTAACATATACATTGAATGAAGATGGAACGGTTAAGAAATCAGTTTCAGAATCTCGGTTCTCTGGTCATTTATATACTGCTACACTGATTTTCATCTATACTGCTGATGGATATTTAAGTGCAATTCATGGTGCGGACGGAATGTATACAGGGAGTGTTACTGCTACTTGGAATGCTAATCAACTTGTCAGAATGATAGATCATGAAAATAGAAAGACTGATTTCGCAAGTCAGTCGGTTTTTGTACCAAATGCATCTATTGACATCCCTTACTTTATGATTTTCAGATACGATGATGACATAGTAGATAGTGAAGATAATACGGCTGTATTATATGCGTCTATGTTGAACTTATTAGGAAAGGGAACTGGCTATTTATTAAGTTCGGCTAAGAAATATCACGATAATGAGGATTGGGATAATGATTTCCAATTTAGTTATGAATGGGATAATTACGGTCACTTGGTAGGAATACACGATCGTTCCAGTTATAATGGAAAGGATGCTACTAGTGAAATTTATGATGCGCAAATAAGTATTTCCTATTATTGAATATGGGATACATTGCATTTTAGGATGAGTATAGCATACAAACAAATAATTATATATAATGGAAATAAGGGCGTATAATTGGACATGCTTATGGACAAATAAGATGAAACGAATCTTATTTGTTTTATGTAGTCTTTTACCAAGTCTGCTTTTAGCAGATAACGTAACAGTTGAACAAGCTCAGTCTTTGGCTGTTAACTTTTTTAAGACAAGTGCACAGACACGTAGTACTTCTCCTCAAATTCAACTGGTCTGGAATGGTGAAGAGGTGGGTACACGAACTACCGGAGAACCTACTTTTTATGTATTTGACCGTACCGATCAGGAAGGTTTTGTTATCGTATCCGGTGAAGATGTCACTTTACCTGTATTGGCGTATTCTTTCGAGAATAGATTCAAGGAGAAAGAGATGCCTGTCAATTTGAAAGGATGGCTGGCTGAGTTGCGCAGGCAGATAAATGATGTGAGGAAGAAGAATGTAACCACTTCGGTCAGGACTGTTCAATATTGGACAAATGTCTCTGCCAGTATTGGTACTGTGGAGAAAAAATTGACTACAGCCAAGTGGAATCAAGATAGTCCTTATAATAAGTTTTGCCCATACGTTAATGGAAGAGCGATGACCGGTTGTGTCGCTACCGCTTTGGCTATTGTTATGAGGTATCATCAATGGCCGGATAAAGGGGTAGGCACTTTGCCAAGCTATAATTATGACTATAATGGTGTAAAACGAACGCAAAAAGGACATTCATTGGGACATACGTACAATTGGACTAATATGCCGCTTACACCGTACAAAAATGATTGGAATGTACAAGAACAGGATGCTGTGGCTCAGTTGATCTATGATTGTGGGGTTATGTCTAAAGCTACATATACTGCTGAAGAAACGGGAGCTGTTACGAAAGATGCCGTACAGGGATTGCTTACCTATATGAGGTATGGAAAAGGAGCGAAACTTCTGCAACGGGAGTGGTATTCGGATATGGAATGGATTAGTATGTTAAAACAGGAAATAGCGACAAATGGTCCCATATTATATGCCGGTCGTACGCCGAAAAATGAAGGGCATCAGTTTGTGCTAGACGGATATACAAGTAAGGGATATTTTAGTGTAAACTGGGGATGGGGTAGTTTTTGTGATGGATATTATTTGATCTCAGCTTTGAATCCCACTCAAACAGGAATTGGCGGTGGATATGGAGAGTATAATTATTATCAATCAGCCGTGTTTGATCTAAAGAAAGAGGATGGTAACTCCCGATATGAGAATCTTTTAGTACTTGGTGCCGGTACTTCTTCTTCGGATGGAACACAATATAATGGTTTGGCTACGACAGAAACCAACTTTCAGCCGGGTAAGAATTTCACTGTATCTGTATGCTATTGCTATAATATGGGATTTAATGTTTTTAATGGTGAAGGAGTTCTTTCGTTGGTAGATAGGAATGGTGTTTGGAAGGAAGATATTAGTAGTGGCACACTTCCTTTCGAAAATTTAGATGCTAATTATGGCAGGGGTTGGTCACGCATTCCTTGTCGCATAACTCAACCGTTGGCAACTGGAGACCGTATTTGGTTGCGTTATCGAAGTACCGACCCAAATTCTCCTTCTGATTGGCAAAGAATGTTGGCTTATGAAGGAGTTGTGTCCGAAATCATAGTCAAGGAACCGGGAATTGATGAAGTAACCTCTTTGTCTTATAATAAAAAGGATAAAATAATTCTGTTGAAGACGATATCGGAGGTAGCTTATAAACTTACATTGGGTGCGGCGCAAAAATTATCAGGAAAGACAACTGATGCCAAGCCGGAAATACGAATTGATACAAGTGCGTTGGCTGCCGGAACCTATAAGTTGACTCTGGAAAAAGGGACTGATAAGAAAGAATTGAATTTTGTAATTGGAAACCAAAAATAATCGGTATGAATAGAATGACTGCTATACAAAGATATATCTTACTTGTTCTTGTCTGCGTTGTTGTAGTGGCATGCAAGGATGACGATAAGGAGTATGTGGAAGAGCCTGCTACGGAAGTGACTTTTACTACAACAGTGCAAACACGTGCCGTTACTAATGTAGTTACGAAATTGGAGGATGGCGATGTAATGAATGTATTTATGGCAGAGGAAACTGCGGATGAGTCTCTGCAACAGGCAAGAAGCTATAAGGCTGTTTGCCAAGGCGGAGTGTGGAAAGGAGCACCTGCCATAGAGTTTGGTGGTAGCGCAAAAGGCTATCTTTATGCTGTTTATCCTTATCAGGCGACGTCTGCGAAGATGAATGCTGTTCCGGTTGACATAACGAGTCAAACGGATTATCTTTACTCCGGTAACGGGGTTGCTGTCAGTCGCAATAACCCGAAAGTGGTTTTGACGATGAAACATGCTTTGGCTGCATTGGCTTTTAATATCAAAAATGATAATTATGCGGGAGAAGGTAAATTGGAACAGATCAGTATCAGTGGAAAACCGGTTTGTAAGTCAGGTACATTGGATGTGTCTTCGGGTGCTGTTAAGGGAACTGTTTCCGCAAAGTATGAGTATGCTTGCAATGTAAATATTCAGCAGAATGGATGGGAAGAAAATATTCCTGCGTTTTTCTGTATTCCTTTTGTCTCTTCCGGTTCGGATGTAACGGTTACTTTCAAAATTGATGGTGAAGATTACCCCTGCCAACTTCCGAAATATGGTGTTGCCGGCGGGATGAAGTATATCTTTTACCTGTCATTGACTGAAGGTAAATTGACCTTGTTCCCGGAACAAACAAAGCAAATCTCCTTGAATGTTGACAGCGATTCTATGTCAATTCCCAATTATAGCTTGTTGAAAATAGTGCATGACAATGCCCTTTTTATCTTGCCTTCCTTTAAAGGAGAGGGAATTGTAGGAACAATACTTTGGGGAGACGAACAGAGTGAAGAATATGGCGCGACATCTGAACATTCATACGAAAATGGACAGAGCCATACTGTAACTGTAGAGACTTGGGGAACTGAAGAAGTCTCATTGTCCAGTTTGGTTGGTATCTCTGAAATAGATTTATCCGATTTTTAAGAGGGCTTCGGATTTTTGAATGGCTTTAGCGCATGATAGATATAAAATCAGACTTTATCTATCATGCGCTATTCCTTTTATCAGAACCACTTAATCTTCCGGAATATTACGAACGCCATTGTAGACAATCCGATGGAGAAGAGTACAATCAGAGAGAAAGCGAAAGGAACTTCTTCCAAATGAATATCCACATTCATGCCATAGAAACTGGCAATCAATGTCGGAAGCATCAAGACTATTGATAAGCTAGTCATACGCTTCATAATAGTATTCACATTATTCGAGATAATGGAAGCAAAAGCATCCATTGTTCCCGTGAGAATATCGCTATAAATATTTACGGTGTTAAGCGCCTGTTTCAATTCGATAATTACGTCTTCCACTAATTCCGTATCCAGATAATCCGTATCCTGGAAAATCGTTTTTAGTTTACCTATCATCACTTCGTTTCCCCGAATGGAAGTGTTGAAGTAAACCAGTGTTTTCTGCAATCTCATCAGACGAAGCAGGTCTTCGTTACGAATACTACGCTCCAACTCCTTTTCTGCGGCACTGATATCCAAATTGATTTGTTTCAAATATTTCAGGAACCATACGGCAGAAGAGTAGATAAGCCGGAAAATTAAATCGAGCTTATTACGTACAACAATTCCTTTTCTGCGGGTATGTTCAATAAAATCCGGTAATAAATCAGTGTTATGATAACAGACCGATACAATAATTTCATTGTTCGTGATTATGCCAATCGGAACAGTACCGAAAGGCAGACTACCGTCCTGCTTGTTCTGCACGGGAATACGTAGAATGGTAAGCAACCAGTTACCTTCCGTGTCCGTACGCGGACGTTCGTCCGTATCGGCTATGTCGTCAAGAAATGATTCGGGAACATTGAGCGTTTTGGTCAGAAATTCAAAGTCATCATCATTCGGGCATACTACGTTTACCCAGCTGTTAGGAAGCCATTGTGTTTTTTCCACAAAGCCAGCTTCACAATAAAGATACGTTCTCATCTTATTGTCTCCTTTCGTTGTTTAGCACGAGCAGAGACACCAGTTTGCAATGACTCTGTTCGCTTTAATTAATACTAGTTGTGCACGTTCGCGGGTTTGAATCGTCCATATTTCTATGATTTAATTTAAAAGCGGTGCAAAGGTACGGAAAATCGAGCTGGCTTTCATCCTTTTGCACCGCTTTTTTTTTATATAATTTCTGCTATTTCTGTTTACATTTACTTTACATCCTGTTGTTGTTCTGTTGATTCAGAAGTTCCGAAACGTTTCTTCAGATATTGTCCAATAGTATGGCTTCCTAAATTTTTTTTAGAGATGCTGCCGTCTTTTTCAACCAGTTCATAATGGGGAATACCGTTGAAATGGAAAAGTTGGCGTAGGTAATTATATTCTGTTCCTGTGACATAATAACTTGCTTCTCCTTTCAGGTTCTTTTCTACATATTGTTTGTAGGCTCCGGCAGGAGATTCTCTTTCCCCAGTGATATAAATAAATTGAAACTCCGGGTGGTTTTTGTATTTCTTGCGCAAGTCTGCTGTCGCTTCTATTCCGCCCCGGCAAGGGCCACAGGTTGTTGCCCAAAAGTCGACAAACAGAACTTTGCCTGGATGATTCTTGATGATATTGCGGAAAATGTCAGTTGCTTTGCCTTCCGGAAGCTGATAGGATGAGGCTTCTTCTGAAGGATAAGCATTCTCAAATACTTGCTCTGCTTCGGCCACCAGGAATGCGTCAGTGAGATTCTGTTTAAGGTTGTCTACATATTCGCGGGCAATTGTTTTTGTTTTTATATCTTGTAGATTAAAAGTAAGGCTGCGCACTTTAGCTATTTGCCATAGGAGAGGATTGGTGTCACCCCATAGCCGGGCAATTATGGCATCTTTCATTTCTCCATATTTTTGCTCCATTGTTATGCTTGCTCTATCACTTTCTTGTTGCGATTCTTCTTCTTGAGATATTTTCTGTTTTTTAGTATAGTCTATGTATTCTTTTACTAGCTTTTCTTCTTGTTTAAATAGGGCATTAGTTTTCATATCCTCTTTCTGAAGTTCTGCAAGCGTTATTCTTACTTTTTGTCCGGCAAGTTTTTCATGCTTTTGTCTTAATTCTTCTTGTTCTGCATTCAGTTTCACCCCTTTTTCTTTGAGAAATGATAAGAGAGGCTTTTGTGGATAAGTGAAAGAAATTTCCATCGAAATATCGCTTTCGTCTGAATAGGCCTTTCGAAGTGGAGTCATGTATTCAAAGCGGTTGATGAAGTTGTCTGCTCTCTCATCTGCAAGAACAGTTTTATCGTCAAGTGGCATTTCCTTTAGAAAATCGTAGAATGAATCATCAGCTTTGATTTTCAAGACTTGATTGGCTGTGTCTTGTTGCGCGTAATAATCTCTGCTCATTTCAAAATCTAAGAATGCATTTCCAGTTTGTAGTTTTACTTTATTCTTAATTAAGCAAATAGCTTTTGGAGAAGGTTGATAGATTTGGCATACAGAGTCAGCAACATGTTGCCATTGTGCGATAATGGGCTTCATATGTTCCTTGTATTGGTTGGGAGTAAGTGTCTTTTGTGATTTGGATAAATCTCCATAACCGTAATTAATTAATTTGCTAAAATCGGATAGTATATAAGAAAGGAGAGCTGACGGTCCCATGTATGCTGTATTGTTAATGGGGAAATTATAGTCGCGTGCACGACTTCGTGCCATTAGCTCTTCCCAGTCAATGTACATGGTGAGAGTTTGTCCGGGTTCAATGTAGAAGGGAATCCAGTTGTTATTGAGGGTTAATGATTGCTCTAGCGGATGATTAATAACGAATTTACATGTGAAACTTCCATCTTTTGCTATTTGTAGGACAGTCGGATAGTCTTCGCGGGTGATTTCATTAGACAGGTAAATCAGTCCTGTTTCAAACCCTAGTCGTGGGTCATATCCATCGATATAGCCTTGCAGATAAGTGGTATCTTTATGGAAGAATTGTTGGAAACCGTTATCTGGTTCAATGGTGCTTATAACTCCTTTTTGGCGAGTATATAGCAACTCGTTTGCTCTGTCTGTTTTTATTGCACAGTTACCATTTTTCTGTGGAGTTATCAGTAGCGTACTGATATCGCCATTTTGCTTATCTTTGACGGTAATCTCAATTCGTTTTCCTTTCTTGCGGACACTTTCATTGGTATATATCCGGTTATTCATAATAGTGATTGAATCATAAATCCCATATTCCCACCGACCGGGATTGTCCGTTTTGAACCAGTTGCCTTTGATGGCTGCTAGTAGAGGGATTTTTTTTCCTTTTTGTGGAGTTAAAGAGATGTCGTATGTATTCCATTCCGTAGATTCTCCCGAGCTCATAAAGTGGATAGTCTCGGTTTCCTTTGGCAGTGGCTCAAAAATGAGAACGAAGTCCTTCTCACCTGAGTCTGGCATATAGACCTGTTTCTTAATTTCGATTCCTTCGGCACTTTTGAACATGTATTTCTTGCCGGTTGCGGCATCTACCAAATAATCATCTCCGTCTAGGCTTATCCACCAGTGCGGACGGAAGATGGCATGTACATATATTCGTGTGCTTTCGGGTGTGCGCTCTATGCGGGTAATATTGATAATACTTCCCGAACGGGCTTTAAAAGGCGGGTTGTCGATTGTTTGTGCACTGAGTATGCCCGTTAGCATAAGTAAGATGCAAAGTAGAGTTGTTCTCATAATAGTAGTTTTTTGATGAAAGTGTTTAATAGTATTCTTACAAAGTAAGAAAAATATCCATAGCCTTGTACTCTTTTACTCTCTAACTTAACATAGATTAAACGTTTACATAACCATCTTTTTTGTACCTTTGCGCCCGAAAATCAGAGTGATAATTTAAATATTGAAATATTATGAGCAAGAAAGCCCTTTTAATGATCCTCGATGGTTGGGGACTAGGTGACCAAAAGAAAGACGACGTAATCTTCAACACTCCCACTCCTTACTGGGATTATCTGACAACTACTTATCCTCACTCTCAGCTTCAGGCAAGCGGTGAAAACGTTGGTTTGCCCGATGGACAGATGGGTAACTCTGAGGTAGGTCACTTGAATATTGGTGCCGGACGCGTGGTTTATCAGGATTTGGTAAAAATCAACCGTGCATGTGCTGACAACAGCATCATGAAGAATCCTGAAGTCGTTTCAGCTTTCTCTTATGCAAAGGAAAACGGAAAGAACATTCATTTCATGGGCTTGACTTCCAATGGTGGCGTACACAGCTCACTCGTTCATCTTTTCAAACTTTGCGACATCGCTAAAGAATACAATATCGACAATACATTCATCCACTGCTTCATGGACGGTCGCGACACTGACCCGAAGAGCGGTAAGGGTTTTATTGAAGAACTTACTGCACACTGCGAGAAATCAGGCGGAAAGGTTGCTTCTGTCATCGGTCGTTATTATGCTATGGACCGTGACAAACGTTGGGAACGCGTGAAAGAAGCATATGACCTGTTGGTGAACGGTGAAGGCAAGAAAGCCAGCGACATGGTTCAGGCAATGCAGGAATCTTATGATGAAGGCGTGACAGATGAATTTATCAAGCCGATTGTAAATGCAAATGTTGACGGAACAATCAAAGAAGGCGATGTAGTAATCTTCTTCAATTACCGTAACGACCGTGCAAAAGAATTGACTGTCGTATTGACTCAACAGGATATGCCGGAAGTTGGTATGCATACTATTCCGGGTCTGCAATATTACTGTATGACTCCGTATGATGCTTCTTTCAAGGGTGTTCATATCCTGTTCGATAAAGAAAATGTATCCAATACATTAGGCGAATATCTCGCTGCTAATGGCAAGAGCCAACTTCATATCGCTGAAACTGAAAAGTATGCCCATGTAACATTCTTCCTCAACGGTGGACGTGAAACTCCATTTGACAAGGAAGACCGTATCCTCGTTCCATCTCCCAAAGTGGCTACTTACGACTTGAAACCGGAAATGAGTGCTTACGAAGTAAAAGATAAACTGGTGGCTGCTATCAACGAAAACAAATATGATTTCATTGTAGTGAATTTCGCTAATGGTGACATGGTAGGCCATACCGGCATTTACGAAGCTATCGAGAAAGCAGTTGTTGCTGTAGATGCTTGCGTGAAAGATGTTATCGAAGCTGCCAAAGCACAGGATTACGAAGCAATCATCATTGCTGACCATGGTAATGCCGACCGTGCTTTGAACGAAGACGGTACTCCGAACACTGCTCACTCTCTGAACCCCGTTCCTTGCGTTTACGTAACTGAGAACAAAGCTGCGAAAGTAGAGGATGGTCGTTTAGCTGACGTTGCTCCGACTATCTTGAAGATTATGGGTCTGGAAGTTCCGGCTGAAATGGATGGTAACGTATTGATTAAGTAATTTAGATTTCTATAACTGGGAGGGCGGAGTATAACTCCGCCCTTTTTGTCTCACATAAGTTTTAGTATGATACAGATTGGTGATGTAGTAGTGTCTCTTGATGTTTTTCAGGAAAAGTTTCTTTGTAACCTGGATGTTTGTAAAGGGGAGTGTTGCATTGAGGGTGATGCAGGTGCGCCTGTAGAATTGGAAGAAGTGGAGAAACTGGAAGAAGTGTTGCCGGTCATTTGGGATGAACTGGCGCCGGAAGCTCGTGCGATCATAGAAAAGCAAGGGGTTGTATATACAGATGAAGAGGGTGACCTGGTTACTTCAATTGTAAATAATAAGGACTGCGTCTTTACCTGTTATGATGAAAAAGGATGCTGTTATTGTGCTATTGAGAAGGCATACAGGGAAGGTAAAACAGATTTTTATAAACCGGTGTCCTGCCATCTTTATCCCATCCGAATCGGCGATTACGGAGTTTATAAGGCGGTAAATTATCATCGTTGGGACGTATGTAAGGCAGCAGTTTTACTGGGTAAAAAAGAGAATCTTCCTGTCTATCAGTTCCTGAAAGAACCTTTAATCCGTAAATTCGGTGAGGAGTGGTACAAAGAACTGGAAGTTGTTGCCGAAGAACTGAAGAAGCAACATCTCATCTAGGATTTTCGTCTCTTACGGATACAATATACCTGATATAGCAATATACACAAGGCGATTGCTATTCCGCAGGACGGTGCAATCCATGCTTCCGGATGAATGATAATCAGGAAAATACAGGTGACGATAACGCAAGAAGTCAGGACAATAAGAAACAATCTCATCTTTGCAAGTAAGGGATTGGGAATCGTAGTTTTCAATTTCATAGTTGCTGTTGTATTTGGTTTTTATGCAAGATAGTCATTTTGCCCGGAAATTGATTCTGTTGTTAGGTTTTATTAAGAGATGGACATATACGGAAATGCCGGTACTGAAAGGTGAATCTTTCAGACCGGCATTTTCTGAGATGAATAAAATGTAAGTTTTAATCAAATGACTAGTTGGTCAGTTTGAAGTCGGCACCCACGCCGGACTGACTGTCGGGGGCTATCCATACGGTGAAGTCACCGATTTCTGCACGTCGTTGCATATCAGCATTCCAATAAGCCAGATCATCAGTAGTGAGGGTGAACTCAATCTTTTTTGTCTCTCCGGCTTTAATCGTCACTTTCTTGAATCCTTTCAGCTCTTTCACGGGACGGACCAATGAACCGACTTTATCACGGATATAGAACTGCACTACTTCCTGTGCGTCATATGAACCACTATTAGTAACATCGCAGGCAACGGTTAATACATCGCCTTGTTTTATATTGCCGGCAGAAAGCTGATAGTCTCCATACGTAAAGGTAGTATAGGAGAGACCGTATCCGAATGGGAACAAAGGACCGTCTCCGGCATCCAGATGGTAACTGGTGAAACCGATAGATGTCTGTTTGGCACCTACTTCAATATCATCTATCAATGTGATATTTGATGCCGGTCTGCCTGTATTCTTATGTGCATAATAGATAGGCACCTGTCCGACCATACGCGGGAGAGTCACTGGCAGTTTACCGGAAGGAACAGCTTTGCCGAACAGTAAGTCAGAGATAGCCGGTCCTGCCATCGTTCCGCCGTGGAAAGTATATAGTACGGCATCTGCCATGTCTACTTCCTCGGGGATAGTTAAGGGTCTTCCTGCCATAATTACCAATACAACCGGTTTTCCGGTGGCTTTCAGTGCCCTGAGCATTTCCGTTTGTTTTCCCGGTAAACTGATATCCGCACGGCAACGGGCTTCGCCCGATAATACGGCTTCTTCTCCTGCAAAGAACAGGATGACATCTGCTTGGCGGGCCGCGGCAACGGCTTTGACTATTCCGGCTTCACTCTTATCCCGGCTGTATGTTAATCCCGGTTCGGCAATTACACGGATCTTATTTTCACATTCCTGTTGTATCGCTGTCAGTGGTGTGACACAATGTTCGGGCTCTGCGTCGAAGCACCAGGTTCCTACCTGGTCGGCAGGCACGTCTGCCAGTGGTCCTACTACTGCTACCGATTTGACTGAAGAATTCAGTGGCAAGGTCTGCAGGTTATTCTTCAATAAGACAGCGCTTTCAATGGCTGCTTCTTTAGCCTGCTGCAAAGAAGAATCCAGATAAAAGGCTGAGGGGGCACCTTCCTTGATATATGGATTATCAAATAATCCCAGTCGGAATTTCAATCGAAGAATGTTGCGTACTGATTCGTCGATAAGTTTCTCATCCACCTTTTTTTCTTTTATAAGTTCTTCCAGATGATTGATATAAGCATAACTCATCATGTCCATATCAACTCCGGCAATGGCGGCTTTCTCGCCTGCTTCTTTCAGATCGGAACAGAAACCGTGAGGAATCATTTGTTGGATGGAACCCCAGTCGCTGACTAACAAACCGTCGTATTTCCACTCGTCACGTAGAATCTGGCGGTTCAGGAAGGTGCTGCCGGAAGAAGGCACTCCGTTGATGTCATTGAAAGAACACATGAAAGTAGCTGCCCCGGCATCTACGGCTGCTTTGAAAGGGGGAAGATAAAGTTCGCGGAGTTGTAGTTCCGGTATCCAGGTGGTGTTGTAGTCTTTACCGGATTCGCTGGCACCATAGGCTGCAAAATGTTTGGCACACGCAGCTATACTGGTAGGTGAGGAGAGGGTGTCTCCTTGAAATCCCTTAATCATTGCATTTCCCATTACGCTAGTTAGATAAGGGTCTTCCCCGCATGATTCGGCAATACGTCCCCAGCGCGGATCCCGGCTGATGTCAATCATGGGGGCGAACGTCCAGCGGATACCTACGGAACTGGCTTCCAAGGCTGCGACACGCGCGCCGTTCTCAGCTATTTGCGGATTCCAGCTTGCCGCTTGCCCCAATGGAATAGGGAAGATGGTCTTGAAACCATGAATGACATCCCGTGCAAATATAAGCGGAATACCCAGACGGCTTTCTTCCACGGCAATATGCTGAAGTTTATTGGTGGTTGCTAAATCCAATTCATTAAGGATAGAACCGATTTCGCCGTTCCGGATGGCACCTTGCATATCTTCGGCCAGCCCGAGTCCTGTCAACTGGTTCATCTGACCGATTTTCTCTTTCAGAGTCATCTTAGAGAGTAGAGCATCTATCTTCTGTTCCGTACTGTCTTGCCCCGGTTTGCAGGCAAGAAGGCTAAATACGGTCAGACCGTAGACGGTGGCTTTCTTTAATGTATTCATTTTCTTTTATATTTATACCTATTGTTATTGGGCTTAGTCTTTGAAACGCAGCCAATTTAATGCAATATTGCCTGTAGTGACTTTTATACGTAGCGTTTGCTTACCTGCTTTTAGTTGGATGTTGGTAGTGACAGTAGTCCATTTGCTGTCTACATTAGGCAGGTCTAGTGTTGCTGCCGTACCTTTGTCTATAGTTATCTCAACCTTGTTATCTCTGAAACTGGTATAGCGGATATCCAACTGGTAAGTTTCGGCTTTAGGAGCATCCAGTTGATATTCCAGCCATTGTTCCTGTTTCAAATCATAAACATCCAATATACCCGAAATATCGGTTGTAGGGCGCAGGTGTGCGCTGGCTGATGTTAAATTCTCAACTGTGTTTATTGAACTGTAGTGTTCGGCGGGAATAACTTGATTCTTATTGTAATAAGCAGTTTTATCCAGAGTGGACATATTCACAAACACTGTTCCGAGGTCAGTCAATGCATTGGGCTTACCGGGTAATAAGCTGTTGCTGGTTGTACCGGTACTTGGATCGGTCGGTCCAATACCTCTTGGGATGAACCAGGCATAGCGGAATACGTCAGGATCGGACTCAAGATAATGAAGAGTCTCGCTCATATAGTTCATCTGGCTTGATATGCTAATCTTATCACTACTGGGCCATGCACAGAACTCTGTTAACCAAATAGGTTTTCCATATTTTTTGAACATGCTTACATAGTTGATAAGAGAAGAAGGGCTTTCCATGTAACAATGGATAGCTATACCGTCTACATCACTGAGGGGAACGTTGCTGAAAAACTCGTCCAACCATTTGATAGGGTCACTATAATCCGGCAATGTTCCGTAGTTCATAGCCGGAGATATGAGCTTCAGGTTTAGTTCAGTAGCTAATGCACGCAGTGTAGGCCATTGTGCGGCAGCTTCCTGGGGTGTCATTCTTGCCTGGTCTGTCAGATTAGGCTCATTGTATGCAAGCAGGTATTTACATTCCGGGTGTGCGTTGACGTACTTGCGAATCTTGGGAGCTATGTCAGGATTGGCATTCCATGACATTGGACAATAGTCGATTTGCTGCTTGCTGAACTCAGTACTTAAATCGGAAGAAATCTCTGTCCCCCAGTTGTAAGCCCAGGATATGGCACTTCCCAACATTTGCGTGTCTTCTTTGGGGAGCTGGAAACTATAGCTGACTCCACGTTTTACACTTCGTTTCTGTATGCCGGTGTAGGTGACTGGCTCTTCCTGCGGATCCTGTGTCCCGTCGGGGTCTTCAGGTGTTTGAGGAACTCCGTCATCCGAAGCGGAACAGGCTCCGAACATCAGTGTGGATAGTATGAGTGAATAGAATATCTTTTTCATGGCTTGAATGGTTGAGTCGATTTATTTATTTTTCTGATAGACCTTGACAAAGTCTACATACATTTTGGCTTCTTCGTCAGGCAATGCCGTTATTTGGGCAGGATTCAATATACCGGTGAAATATCCTCCTACGGCGAGATTAAAGAGTATGAAACAGTCTTTATGGAAATAGTTTCCCGGTGATTTGTCTGTAGACTTATCCGTAATATCCATCTCATAGTAGGGAGCTGTATCCGGATTTTTATCCAGGTCGAGATACATTTTTATTGCATTCTCATCCCAGATTAGCGTGAATAAGTGGAAATTACCATCTTGCAAACTGTAAGGAGCTGTACTGGCCTTTGCATAATTGGGGTATCCTGCTCCTTCGTAATATCCCCAGTGGCAGGCGCCATTGAAGTATTTCTCGGTTTTATTACCCTTTATCCCGTCAGTATGTCCCATTTCTAAAATGTCTACCTCTCCGCAGCGGGGCCATCCGTTTGTCGCATAGTCCGCGCCTAACATCCAGAAAGCAGGCCAAAGACCATTCGCTGTTTTAGGTAGTTTGATGCTGGCTTCTATCTTGCCATAAGTAAACTTATGCTTGCCATCTGTATTCAAACGACCTGAGGTGAAAGAACGGCCTTCATAATTTTCTTTTTTGGCAGTTATAATCAGACAACTCTTTTGGCTGTCCGGCTCTTTGCCTATGCTTATATTTTCGGCACGATAATATTGTAGTTCGGCATTGCCGTTACCGTTTCCATTTATTTCAATCTTCCAGTTATCCTGATTAAGCGGGGATTGGTTGAATAAGTCCTGCCATACTAATGCATAGCCATCTACTTCTCCCGAACCTGTCTCATCTGCTTCTTCCGTAGGAGTTTTAGGTTCTTCTGTGCCGGGTTCATCTGTTTCCGAACAGCTTACGAATGCAAACGCGAGCGCTATGGCGAGTGTGAACATACAGTTGTTTTTTGCTTTCATGCTATAAAATTAATTTTGAGGAGTAATTAGTCTCCACCTTTTTTGTTCTCTCTGAGAACCCATGGTGGAGACTAATGGGACTAATACCTATTGAATTTGCTGTTTTCTTTGATTATTTTTTCTTGTAAATGAAGACTGCGTCGAAATCAAAGGTGGTACCAGCTACTCCCCCGCTCAGGAAACTGAGAACATTTGTACCGGCAGTTTCTATATCACTTTTGTTTAGATAGTCAAGTGAACCTGCTGCTGGTTTCATAAACTCTGTGATAGGGATATTAAGCTCGTTCCATTCGCCATCAGCGGTAATAGAGGCATAAGGCTGGAATGTAACTCCGGCATCTTCGAACGGTACACTTCCTATCGCAACTTTTCCAGTATTACCAGTTCCGAAATTAAGCAACAGAAGATGAGACTTACCGGCTTGTTTCGTTTTTACTGAAATGTGTAAGAAGTATTTTTCGGGTTCTTTACCTATTTCCATCATTTTGAGTAAATCGTCCTTGCAGTATGCCGGTACGCTATATCCTGCGCCTGACCAACCTACATTAGTCACTACAAGACTTGTCCAACCTTGAACTAGTCCGTAGCAGTTGGGACCTTGAGGTGTTCCTGCTTCATATGTGTTATCCCACACATAGAGATGTCTTGTTTTAGCAGCCTCTTCCTCTGTTTCTCCGTCAACGCCGTTTGCATAGAATTCGGCTATCACTTTACCTTTTATCTTCTTTGCACATGTTTCGTCCAGTTGGATAACATAATAGTTGCTTCCTTCTAAAGAGCCATTGGGGTCGACGATACCACTCAGATCTTCATCGTCATCTCCCTCATTTCCACCGTCTCCTCCCGGTGTTTCGGTATCTGGTTTCTTGGGTTCTCCGTCGTCATCACTACCACCACAACCTGCAAATGTAAATCCCATTAATAATGCGCTGATAAATAACAGCATTAAATTCTTCTTTTTCATGATAATTAAGTATTAAATTAGACAATAAAGTTTTTATAATATTGGTTTTTAGTATCCGGAATTTTGTGTTAATCCTCCTAAATTGACTTCTTCTTGCGGAATAGGAAATAATTCATGTTTTCCTTCAATGAAGTCGCCCATTTCGGCTTTCGCTTCTGCGCTCTCCCCCGCTTTATAAGCATCCATTGTGGATTTGGCAATTCCCCAGCGGCAGAGGTCGAACCAACGGTGACCTTCCATGGCCAGTTCTACCCGGCGTTCATGGCGAATGGCTTTTATCAAGTCTTCTTTGTTGTTGTCGTTGTAACTGCCGTAAGGGAAGTCCGGGAGTATGTCTGGATTATTTCCGCGAGCCCTCTGGCGGACAGCATTGAGTGCACTCTTGGCGGAAGGTAAATCGTTGGTTTCACAACATGCTTCGGCATACATCAATAATACGTCAGCATATCTGATTACTTTATTGTTGATTGGCGAGCGGGTGCTATGTGATAATGAAGCGTACCGGTTGTTCTCGTCCATCAATGTATATTTCCGGCTTACGTATCTGCTGCCTAAGTAAATTTCTTCTGTTGGAGTCGTAATCTGTGCATCTGTCGGATTTAAGATAGAAATTTCACGGCGCGGATCACCATTTTCAAATTCATCATACAGATTTTGTGTCGGCTTGTTGAATCCCCATCCGGAAGTACCGAATGCAGTAGAACGCGAACGTGTCAGAATCGTAGTGAATGTTCCGCGGGTAAATCCGTTTCCTTCGCCAAAGTCGGAAGTAGGTTCATCCATATATTGAATTTCAAATACGGATTCCGAACCGTTTTCTCCTTCCAGTGTGAAATTGTCTGCGTATTGTTCGCATAATCTATATTCACCGGCTTCTGCCTGGAGTTTGATGAATTCTCCCCATTTCTTGGCCTCAGTATAATTATGCATGTATAGATAGACTTTCAACAGCATAGCCTGTGCGGCTCCTTTGGTTGCGCGACCTAAATCTGCATCTTCATATTCACTCTTTTTCCAGAGTACAGGTTCTGCGGCAAGAAGGTCTTTAGTGATTAGTTCGTAAATTTCTTCTTTGGTGGCACGTGGCTGTTTCCACTTCTCGCTGCTATAGATAACGTAATCTACTTTAGGAACTCCGCCGAACATTCGAACAAGGCGAAAATAGTACATGGCACGCAGGAACTTAGCCTCCCCAACCAATCTGTCACGTAGCTTTTCTGTGAATTTTTCATCCACTTCCATTCTGGGTATTTCTTCGATTGCTAGATTGCATCGTGCCACTCCTTGATATTGGGCACGATAATAATCCAAGAGCAATCCGTTGTTGGAAATGGTCTTGAAGTTCTCAAGGTCATAGACGTCAGCCATATCCGACAGGTTTTGTCCGCCTTTCAAGGCATCATCCGATACTACGTCGCCAATGAACCATTCGGGGTAATAGGTGCTGTTGTATTCCCACATGAGAGGTACGTAAGCAGCATTGACTGATTGTACCGCTGTTTCTTCGTTGGTAAAGAAGTCTCCGGATTTGGTAACCATTGGACCTTCTTCTGTCAGCCAGTCATTGCAGGAAGTTAGTCCTGCTGAAAGGCATAATATGCTGATGTAGATATATTTTCTCATTTTTTGTCGATATTAGAAGTTAATATTTGCGCCTAACATAAAGGTTCTGGACTGCGGGTAGTTACCATAATCTACACCGCCACCGACTTCCGGATCGTATCCGGTGTATGGGGTAACTGTGAATAGATTGTTGGCAGACAGGTAAATACGACATCTGCTGAGTCCTACTTTTCTGACTATTGTCGTGGGTAGTGTATAGCCGATTTGCATATTCTTCAGTCGTAAGTAAGCTCCGTTCTCGATGAGGCGGCTACTATTTTCTTTGTTGGTTGAGCTTCCGTAAGGATTCGGAATGTCACCTTCCGGGTTCGATTTAGACCATACATTGCGCATCGTAGTGCTCAGTGTCGCTTCATTTCCGGTTCCTTCTGTCCGGAGTCTTACAGCGTTGAATATTTTGTTGCCATATACTCCCTGGAAGAAGAGTTGTAAATCAATACCTTTCCAGTCTGCTCCGAGATTTAATCCATAAGTCAGCCAGGGGAACGGGTTGCCTAAGTCGGTCTTATCATCATTGTCTATTTTTCCGTCTCCGTTCAAGTCTTTGTAGCGGGCATCTCCGGCATGGTAACTGATAGAGTTGGGCTCATCTTTATATGAATATAAGTGATCCAGAGCTTCCTGGTCGGTCCGGTAGATTCCTTCATATTGATATCCCCAGAATGTATATAGTGGCAGTCCTTCATCGCTGATTGTACGGTCGCCATACACCTTTTCTCCACCATTCAGGGCGGTCAGTTTATTGTTGATAAATGAGACGTTACCGGCTACAGAGTAGTTCACCTGTCCAATTCGGTTTTGGTGATTAAGTGATATTTCAATACCTTTATTTCTTACAGTACCTACGTTTGCAGTGGCATCGTAACGGTTGCCTACATGTGCCGGAGCCTTTACTCCTAACAGCATTTCTTTTGTATCACGAAGGAATAAATCTACTGTACCGGAGAGTTTGTTGTTGAATAGCCCGAAGTCTACACCGGCATTCCATTGTTCCGTAGTTTCCCATTTCCCACCGCTGTTTACGTAGGTTAGGATGGTTGCGCCGTTGGCAAGAGCCTGCTCTCTGCCTAGGACATAATCAACGAAAGTAGGTCCCGTATTCATCATTTTAAGAATGAAACTGTCATCACCGATTTTATCATTACCGATGCGTCCCCAACCGACACGTAACTTAAGGTTATCAAGCCAGGTAATATCTTTCATCCAATTTTCCTCACTGATTCTCCATGCCAGAGCTGTTGATGGAAAGTATCCCCATAAGTTTTCCGGGAATTTGCTGGAAGCATCTGCACGAAAGTTTACTGTGATTAAGTAACGGCTGTTGTAAGAGTAATGCAAACGTCCCAACATTGAGAATCTTCGGGAACGGCTGGCAGAGTCGGAAGCTTTTGTCTGGTCTTCAGTTGCCTGAGACAAATACCAGTTTGTCTCTTTCGGATTCAGGATTGAAGAGCCGGCACCACCAATGCTATAGTAGTTGTATTCTTCCATTGTCTGACCCACCATGGCAGAAAAACTGTGTTTTTTGATTTCTCTGGTATAAGTCAATGTGTTTTCGACGCCTATATTCGAATAACGTGCCATACTGCTTGATATGAAGTTCTTTTCAGCCTTGTCGTAACTGGAGTACTCATATTTGCTCTTATACAGTTTCGAGCGTGTGTTTGTTAAATCAAGGCTGACATCAGAACGGAAAGTGAGCCCCTTGATTGGAGTCAGTTCCAGATAAAGGTCGCCTACCCAACGCTCTGTCTTGTCTGACGGCTCAGATGTGTAGACCATTGAATATGGATTAACCACATTCTTGAAGTTGGAAGCAGCACTGATCTGACCACTCAGATCTTTTCCGTTCTTGTTTACACTTCCATCGGGATAATGAGTCGGATCCCAAGGAGCCATGGCAATAGCTGCCGAAAGCACTGATGCTCCGGGACTGCTATTATTATTCATTGCATTGCGCCCATGTGAGCTCATGAACGAAAGGTTTTCGCCGATTTTCAACCAGCTTTTTACCTGATGAGAGGAATTAGCGCGTAGAGTGACTCTGGCATAGTCCGACCCCATAATAGTACCTTCTTGTGTGAAGTAACTTCCACTGATGGAATAACTGCTTTTCTCATTTCCACCGTCTACGGATACATGGTAATTCTGCACAAGTGCATTCTTTTGGAATACTTCGTCCTGCCAGTCTGTTTCGATTGTAGAATAGTCGAGCTTGGTAGGATAGTATTCTGAATCTCCCAGACGATAGGCGCGCAGCCATTTATTGAAGCCATTCTTTTCGTAGAAGTTCATTTCTGATTTTACATTATTCATATTGATTAATGTCTCGGCAAACTCCTGGCTTCCCATCAGGTCCAGCTTGTTCCAACGGTTCTGTATACCTGCATATACATTCAGTGAAACGACAGCTTTCCCGTCTTTTCCACCTTTCTTGGTTGTTACCAGAATCACACCGTTTGCACCACGCGAACCGTAGATGGCTGTGGCTGAGGCATCTTTCAATATTTCTGTGGATTCAATATCGCTCGGACTTAGATAGGTGATGTTGTCTACAATCACTCCGTCCACTACATAAATCGGTGCACTGTTGTTCACCGTACCGATACCGCGGATACGTACTTCGGCGGCAGCGCCCGGTTGTCCGGAATTCGCGTTGACAGTGACACCGGCGGCACGTCCTTGCAAAGCCTGGTCCAGTCCGGCGGCAGGAGTCTTTTGCAGTTGGTCGGCTTTTACGGAAGCAACCGAGCCTGTAAGGTCGCTCTTTTTCATCGTACCGTACCCGATAGCTACTACTTCATCCAGCATCTGGGCATCGGGTTGCAGTACTATATTCATTGCGCCACCCTTTTGTACGGTGACCTCCTGCTTCTTGCATCCTACATACGTAAATACTAAAGTCTTTCCTTTAGTCACATTGATAGAGTAGTTGCCATCCATGTCCGTGATGGTTCCTTCATTCGTAGTACCTTTTACTGAAACTGTAACGCCCGGCAGTGAGAATCCGTCTTCTGCGGAAGTGACCTGACCTGTGACCCGAAGGGCCTGGGCGAAAGAGATTTGTCCTAGCAGCACGCTGCAAAAAATAAGAATAACTCTTTTCATGGTATTAATTTTAAGTGTAACTCTAATTTGTGTCCGGAATCAATTCTCTGTCTTGTTCCGACATTGCAAAGATATGGCTGTTCAATCTTGAATTCCTTGTGTTTTGTTTCACAAGAACTCAACATTATTCAATTATTAATTCTATAAAAACTCAACATGAAATATATAAGCTGTTGAAAATCAGTAATTATATTAAAATGAATAAACTATATGAACTAAAAATGACTTGTCGGATAAACCCTACAAACCAACAATTTCATTATCTTTGCAATCGACCGGAGTTTAAAAGTAATCTAGCCATTAAAGAGTAATATTATGAGAACGTTCTTATTGATTCTATTATTTTTATTTGTTCATAATTCCGCTTATTCTATCTATCCGATAGTGCGCAATTTCAGTAAGACGCATTATAAATCCGGTACGCAGAATTGGGATATTGTGCAGAATCCGGGTGGTTGTATCTACTTTGCCAATAACAATGGTGTGCTGGAATTTGACGGTAAGGATTGGGCAACCTATCCTATTGCCAATTATACCAATGTACGTTCTGTATTTTATGATAACGATTCCAAACGCCTGTATGCCGGAGCATTCAATGAGTTTGGATATTATCAGTTGGAAACTAATGGTGGAGTAGTCTATCAATCTCTGATACGGGCATTTGATTCTATAAAAGATATCTCCGAAATATGGAAAATCTATAAGATAGAACATTCATTCTACCTGCAGAGTAACCGCGATGTATATAAATATAATACAGATACGGTTCAAACCTATCATTTCAATCACAAAATAGACTGCTCAGCAGTCGTGTACAATTCTCTCCTGGTGTCGAACCGTGAAGAGGGACCGATGATTCTAACCGGCAATTCATTTATGTTCTTACCTTATACTGATGAATTGATAGGCAAAAAGGTATGTGCTATTTTGCCTTATGAAAAGAACAAAATGTTGTTTGTCACTGATTTTCACGGAGTCTATCTGTATGACGGGAAGCATCTGGAACCTTTGCCGCTGGATATCGACCCTTTCATAAAGCAGAGCCAGGTCTTTTGCGCAGCTACCGATGGCAAGTCGATAGCTTTCGGAACAGTGACCAACGGGCTTTTCGTGAAAAATCTTTCCGACAATTCAACATTACATGTGAATACTTTCTCCGGTATGCAGAATAATACCGTATTAAGTGTGAGATTCGACCGTTCAGGCAATCTTTGGTTAGGATTGGATAAAGGCATCGACTATGTTATTATTAATACGCCCGAATTCTCCCTGTTTGGATCCGAGAATCTATACGGTTCCGGCTATGCTTCGCTGGTTTATAAGGATAAACTGTATCTAGGTACGAACCAGGGACTTTATTATATGGATTATCCTCTTGATAATCAGCAACAAACAGTTAAATCTGTGCAAAATATGAAGGGGCAGGTATGGTATCTGGCGGAAATAGATAATACATTGTTTTGTGGACACGACAGGGGTGTTTTTATAATTACAGGCGACCGTGCGGAACGTATTCCGCAGGTAAATGGGACTTGGAAACTGGTACGGATGAAGAACCGTCCGGATTATATCCTGGGATGTTCTTATGATGGCCTTTTCTTCCTGCATAAGCATAGCGGGTGCTGGGAGTTTTCTCATTATCTGAAAGGCTTTAAAGAATCGAGTGGCATGTTTGCAGAAGACAATGACGGCACGATATGGATGACTCATTGGATGAAAGGACTTTTTCGTTTGACTTTGGACGCTCAAGCGGATTCTGTGTTGAATGTTGAATATTTTGCTGAAGATAGAGGGTTCCCGACTAGCCGCAATAATTTGGTGAATCAGTTTAGAAACCGCACCATATTTTCTTCTGATGCAGGATTTTATAAGTTCGACCTTACTCGTAATAAGGCAGTCTTGTTTGATGAATTGAATAAGTATTTTGCAACTCTGCCTGCTGCTGCCCATTTATATGAATCTCCTTATGGCGATCTCTTTTTTATGTCCGGTACGTTGCAGGCGGTCGCTTTCCGGAATTCCGACCAGACCTATACGTTGGATTCCATTTCACTGAATTTCTTGCAGGACAAGCGTATATTCGGTTTTGAAAATATAAACTGTATTGACAGGGATCATCTTCTGTTCAGCACCGAAAATGGTTTCTCCTGGATTAATCTGGATAAGGTACGAACGAATGAGAAGAAACTGGGTAATAGCGTGTTTATCAAGAATATCTATCTCACCAATAACAATAAAGACTCTCTGATATACGGTTCCAGAGGTACTATCGAACAACCGTTCGTGATGAAACTTCCTTTTAAATATAATTCATTGCGCTTTGAATTTGTAGTTCCCGAATTTGAGAAGGAAGATGCTGTGGAGTACAGTTATTTCCTTGAAGATTATGATAAGGAGTGGTCTTCTTATTCAATGACTAATATGAAAGAATATACTAAGTTGCCGCAAGGGAGCTATACCTTTCATGTACGTGCCAAGAATAAGTTTCGACCGGGAATGTCGGAAACTACCTGTCATTTTGAAGTGTTGCCCCCGTGGTATCTGAGTTCGACGGCTTATTATATCTATTTTATCTTGTTCGCTACACTAATATGGCTCTTGGTACGTTTTGACAGGATGCGTTCCCGATTGAAGGAAGCAGAAGTAGAATTTCGTAAAGAAGAAGAAATGAGGGAACAGCAACTACGATTTGAAGAAGACGCGCGCAAGCGTGAACAGGAAATCGTCATGTTGAAGAATCAAACATTGGAGTATAATCTGCGACACAAATCCCAGGACTTGGCCACTTCTACGATGAATCTTATCCGTAAGAATGAAATCCTGCTCAAGATAAAAGAAGACTTGGACAAACTCAATACTTATGTATCAGGTAGGGAAGACGAAACAAAAATGGTGAAACTATTGGGTAAAGTCCAGAAAGACATTCGGGAAAATATAGAGCATGATGATGACTGGCAGAAGTTCGAACATAATTTCGATATCGTTTATGAAGATTACCTGAAACGGCTTGGCGAACGTTTTCCGCAATTGACGGTAGGAGATAAGCGGCTCTGTGCTTATCTGAAGATGGATTTATGCTCGAAAGATATTGCCCCGTTGCTGAATATGTCCGTTCGTAGTGTAGAGATGGCACGCTATCGCTTGCGAAAGAAAATGGAATTGAGCCGCGATGTCAACCTGACGGATTTCCTGCAACATTTCTAATGATGGTTCACGCTTTGAACCAATCATTGATACTGTGCAGGCAAAAGAAAAACGCCGACCGAAGGATTCTCCTTCGCCGTCGGCGTTTCCTCGTTGTAAGATGTGAGGTTGGTTTATAAAAACGTAATATTAAAATTATGCATCGATATTTGCATACGCTTTGTAGCGTTGGGTATGAACAGCGTTTTCCGAACCGCCACCATACGTGTCGATAAACTTCTGGCGTTGGGCATCTGTCCAGCAATACTCTTCAACTTTACCCTTCTTGCAGAGATAGAGTGGCGGAGTAGCAATGTACAGATAACCGTTCTGAATAATCTGCGGCATATAACGGAAGAAGAACGTCATAATCAATGTGTCGATGTGAGAACCATCGACGTCGGCATCGGTCATGATGATAATCTTGTGATAGCGAAGTTTTGCAATGTTCGCTTCTTTGCTATCTTCTTCAGTTCCGATAGTGACGCCCAGAGCTGTATAGATATTACGGATTTCATCACTTTCCAAAGCCTTGTGATACATTGCCTTTTCTACGTTCAGAATCTTACCGCGCAACGGAAGGATAGCCTGAAACATACGGTTACGTCCCTGCTTGGCAGTACCACCTGCCGAGTCACCCTCGACGAGGAACAACTCGCACTTGGTTGCATCCTTATCCGAACAGTCCGCCAGCTTGCCCGGCAAACCGCCACCTGACATCGGAGACTTGCGTTGTACCATTTCACGGGCTTTTCTAGCAGCGTGACGTGCCGTAGCGGCCAGGATTACCTTGTCAACGATTATCTTCGCTTCTTTCGGATGTTCTTCCAGATAATATGCTAAAACTTCACCTACTGCCTGATCCACAGCACCCATCACTTCGTTGTTACCCAACTTAGTCTTAGTCTGTCCTTCAAACTGCGGTTCAGCTACTTTTACAGAAATAACGGCAGTCAGACCTTCGCGGAAGTCATCTCCCGAGATTTCCACTTTCACCTTTTCCAGCATCTTGCTGTCCTCGGCATATTTCTTCAGCGTACGGGTCAGTGCACGGCGGAAACCAGCCAGGTGCGTACCACCTTCTATCGTGTTGATATTGTTAACGTACGAATGAACGTTTTCAGAGAATCCTGTATTGTACATGATAGCCACTTCGATAGGAATTCCCTGTTTCTCTGTGCTCAGATAGATAACGTCATTAATCAAGTGTTCGCGGGAAGACTCGATGAAACGTACGAATTCTCTCAAACCTTCTTCCGAATAGAACTGCTCGCTCTTGAAGCTGCCGTCCTCATTTACTACCCGGCGGTCGGTCAGGGAGATAGCGAGACCGGCATTCAAATAAGCCAGCTCACGTAGGCGTGAAGCCAGAATCTTGTAATCATATACAGTTTCCGTGAAAATCGTGTTGTCCGGCCAGAACTGTTGACGGGTTCCCGTGATTTCGGCAGTACCGACCTCTTTTACAGAGTAAAGCGGTTTACCTATTTCGTACTCCTGCTGATAAATTTTGCCACCGCGGAATACTTGCGTTGTCATGTGAGTAGACAGTGCGTTCACACAAGACATACCTACACCGTGCAAACCGCCGGAAACTTTATACGATCCTTTGTCGAATTTACCGCCGGCATGCAGTACGGTCATGGCAACTTCCAGGGCCGACTTCTTTTCTTTTTCGTGGTAGTCAACCGGAATACCGCGTCCGTTGTCCTGTACTGTGATTGAATTGTCTTCGTTGATTGTCACTTCGATATGGTCGCAATAGCCGGCCAATGCTTCGTCGATAGAGTTGTCAACGATTTCGTATACCAAGTGGTGAAGTC